>ERZ1036424.24-NODE-24-length-143866-cov-4.630293_pt1 | contig 143866 bp, 125 predicted proteins | sample MGYA00514221_ERZ1036424 | MGnify/ENA primary metagenome ERZ1036424 (study PRJEB33795, sample SAMN09464939) | human gut metagenome | host: Homo sapiens | place: USA: Stanford, California | collected 2016-11 | study: EMG produced TPA metagenomics assembly of the... | reverse complement strand
CCTTACCTTCTACTTCAGTCAAACCAGTAGCCATGATGCCACCCTTGAAGAAGTATTGGTAGAATTTCTCTTCCTTACCACTATCATCTTTAACAGTAACTTCTTTCCAACCAGTTTGAGTCGTCAATTTACCGGACTTACCATAAACCATTGATTGACCTTTGGCATTTTTAATAACACCATCAGTAAACATAACCCCATTTGGCAAGAAGAAATAGTTTGAACCGTTGATAGCTTGTTCACCAGTTACAAGGTAACCCTTATCGTTAAAGTAGTACTGTTTGCCATTATATGTCACAAATTGACTCTTAGCTTGAGTACCAGATGTTGTGTAATAAGTTACCCCTGTACCATCATAAGCAAATCCAGTTTTAGCTTTTGTATCACCAGTCAAGGCTGCTGGAAGGAAGGTACCTTTATCGTTAACGGTAAAGTACAATTTACCATCGCTGAGAACGTAGTCTGAACCACGTTTTTGGATATTTGTACCGTTAAAGTACTTAGCTTCCCATTGTTTAATCTTGACAGATGGATCAATTGTCTTACCTGACGCTTCCATAACTTCTTTGAAGATTTCTGGATAAAGTTTTTGAAGTTTGTCGAGGAAGGCACCACCATACTGTGCTTGGAAATCATTTCCTGATGACTTAGTATTTGTCACATAGAGTTTATTAACCAAGCTAGTATCATCAAGCACCTTACCATGTGTATCTGTACGAGTAGCTGTCACTACTTCTTTACCTGGGAGAGTATACAACTGGTCTGGAACCCAGTCAGCAATGACTTGAATACCTTGTTTGTGAAGAGCCTTGAGGGCATCACGAAGGTCTTCTTTTGAACCGTATTTATTATTTTTGCTCATGGCAAAGTCATAACGGTCTGTGAAGGCATAACCATTTTCAATAATAGAATCAAGGAAAGTTCCATCCTTAGATGAGACATATTGAGGTGCAATTTCAAATGAAGTAATGCCCCATGACTTGAAGAGGTCTGCATTAGCTGCAATCAATTTATTAGTGTATTGGCTATCTTCTTTAACAAAGTCTTGGAAGTTTGAGAAACCTTCGTAAATCACTTGTGCTTCAAGGGCTGCAGAAGAGCTATAAACCTTATCCCCTTCTTTGAAGGCTTTTGTTGATGGTTTAGCAAGAACGTTTTGATCTTCAGTCGCACCTACTGGTACCCAAACTGAAAGGTAACCACTCATATCAACAGTCTTAAAGCCTTTGATTTCATCAGCTGTGAAGACAAGATTTCCTTGTGCATCTGTATATTTAACAACCTTAGTATCTGAATCATTCAATGATGACACGATACCTTTATCCGTACCAAGCAAGAGTGGACGGTAGGCTTGGTTCTTGTGGGCTGCACCCATGTTGACAGTAATCGTTTCACCATCTGCTAATTTCAAATCTGGGTTATTAGCAATAAGGGTCAACATACCTGAATTGCGACCGTATTTTCCACCTTCTGTATCTGTCTTAGACATCAAATCTTGACCATAACGGACAGAGACAAGAACTTCATTATTGTCTTTAGCAGATGACACCCCATCTCCAGCAAGGTTGTGGATATAAGATGTTTGTCCACCAGCTACATACTTAGGACGTGCTTTAAGAAGAGTTGTGATTTGATCAAAGTATGGTGATTTCTTAGCCATGTATTGACCATTATCAGTATACAAATCTCCATAATAAACACGTGTTGCCGCACCCATTGTTTGAAGCATCAAAGCATAGGCTGCAGGAATATTCGAATGCGTATATTCCTTATCAACTTTCAACATATCAGCATTATAAATATCGAAAGCTTGTTTCAATTGATCTAATGTGAAAGTGAAGCCATCTGTTGTAGGATCAATTTTTTTGCTGATAATGTCTGCGATAACTGTTTGAACTTCTGAGTCGTGTGCACGAACAAAGAGGTAGGTTGCAAAACCAAGTTGATCATATGATGTGACTTCTGCACGGTTTGAGAGACCGAAATAACCACCGTTAATAAGGTCTTTCATTGAAGCATTACGTGCACCAGTACCCTTATTAGTTACTGGACGAGTCAATCCATGAACAATAGACAAACGAAGACCATTGTCCATAGAAAGGGCAGCTGTGTTGTGCTCATTCACATAATATGGGTCATTTTGTGACCAAGCTTCAAGAATTGAGATATTAGCAAGGGCACGTGCTTCAGACTCATTAACCTTGTAGGCTGCCTTCATGTATGAAGACACCAATTGAAGCATATCGATGCTGACATTGTCCACGGCATCAACACGGATACCATCAAAGTGAGCATCTTTGTCCTTGTCACCAAAGACGATTTGTCCCCAGTTCATGAAGTAATACAATTGGTTAAGCATTTCAGCTTGCACAATTGGGTTTGAGTTATCGATATCGCTTGAAAGCAAGAACTCATAACCAGCATCACTACCACTCTTGATCTTATCGTTTGCCAAACGACTTGTTGCCGTTTGGTCAAGTTTACGGTAGTCTGAGTTAGCCCACTTCGTTAAATCACTATTAACAAAGAGGAGAGCCCCTTTTTGGAAGTGTTCTTTACCTGGAGATTCAGAGTTAATGTTCCATTTATCTTGGTCTTTAACAAAGGCCTCGATTGACTGACGCAACCAGTCTGTTGACTTATTAGCAGCAATCTTAACCTCAATCTTACGTTGAATGATTTGAGCAGCGGCATTCAAGCTAGCTTGAGAATTTTCAATCGTAAAGACATCTTTTGTTTCTTCACCATTGCTAAGAGCCTTAGTCATGTAGTTCAAGTAAGCTACTTGAGTATCCTTATCAGGCCACCAAGACATCAAAAGTGGGCGAAAATCTTTTTCAGTTGACGCTTTCCAAGTTGTTCCTGCTTCAAGGATTTCTTTTGGACGGTACCAACTATCAGCTGTCAAATAACCATCAACAAGTTCAAAGCTTGCTTTTGTTGAATCGTAAGCAGCATTGTTTTTAGTAAAATCAGTGACAAGATTTGTTGTTTCTTGTGTGAATGAATAAGTTGATGTGCTTGAAAGGACACCATTCTCATCAAAATAAAGGACCTGACCATTTACAGTAATGGCAAAGTTTTTCTTATGTGATCCATCTTCTAAAAGATAGTAATATTTACCATCTTTTTCTTTTTTAATATTATCGAGTGAGACTGCAGCTTTAATTTCAGCTTCAGAAAGCTCTTTAGACTTCTCAGTCGTTGGAGCGGCTACTCCAGCATTTGTAGCTACTTCCGATGTTGTAGCTGTTTCTGGCTTAGCTACTACTTCTGGCTTGGCAGTCGTTTCAGGTTTAGCTTCAACCTCTACTGCTGTAGCTCTATCACTAGTTGTTCCTAAATTTGGTTGAACTGTCGCTTCAGCTGGTTTGTCAGCAGTAACTGCTGCTCGCTCTTTTGTCGTGGCATTTGAAGTATTTGCCACTTCAGTTGTTGCTCCTACCTCTTTTTCAACCACAGGATTTGTATTTTCCCCCACTGTAGTTGTTGAAGGTGATCCGTTAGAGTTATTTGTTTCTTCTGCAGAAGCGAGTGAAGTTGTGGTAACACTACCACCAACAATGGTAGCCAAAGCTGCTAAAGCAACAGCCAAAGTAACCCACTGCTTCTTCACTTTGTGCAGTTTATAGCGTACTTTATTTTCCATATTCAATTTTTCCCCAATATATTTTTTGTCTTAAAATCTACACCTTAAAGACTTACTTATTATATCATTTTTCACTATCAAAAGAACTTAATACAACTTATTTTAATGACTTTTTTACCATCTTAATATTAAATTAAAAGTCCGTCATGTAAGCGACTTGAAAGGGTATTTTTCAAAAAGAACTTTTTCTCAGAAAATATAAAAAAGAGAACCGAAGTTCTCCTTTTCATGTCTATTAGTTTAGCACTCTAGGTGGGTAAGCAAGACCATTCTTATCAAAGTAAACGTAAACTCCTGGCTGGATTTCTACCCATGTGCTGACAGCTCTCTTACCACTATCACCATAGTAATAGCTGATTCGACCATTGCCAGCACTTACTGTTTGCCCTTTTACTTGTTTACCATCTTTAGCAAAGTAATAAGTATCGTCACCAATTTTAACTTCACCAGTTAATGTCTTACCATTAGCACCAATGTAGTACCAATTGTTGTCGCCTGTTGTGAAGAATTCATTAGTCAAACGTTCACCTGTTGCAGCATCGTACTTGCTATAGGTACCATCTGCATTCTTAACAACGCCACCTTTAACTTGACTTCCATCTTCTTTAAAGTAGAGGTGTTGTCCATTGATAACTTGAGCACCTGTAACAGTCTTACCGTCAGCGCCTGCATAGTACCATACATTTCCATCAGTTGTGAAGAATTCGTTAGTAACTAATTCTCCAGAACCTTCTTTGTACTTACTATAAGTACCATCTGCATTCTTAACAACGCCACCTTTAACTTGACTTCCATCTTCATTAAAGTAAAGTTTTTGACCATTGATAACTTGAGCACCTGTAGCGGCAACACCATTTTCATCAAAGTGATACCATTTACCTTCAATGTTTCTCCAAGTGTTCTTGATAGCATTACCAGTGTGTGCGTCAAAGTAATAAGTTTTACCTTTAAAGGTTACTAATTTATCTTTAGCTTGGAAACCGTCTTCTCCAAAGTATTGTGTGAAGCCATCAATAACCGTAACACCTTTGGCCATGACACCTTCATTAGTGAAGTAACGGAATTTCACAACCTTAGACTCTTTACCGTCTTTAGTTTCAGTAACATCAAATTTAGTGTAACCGCCCTTATACATTTGACCCTTAGTGTTGTAAAGGTAGGTATTACCATTAGCATCAACATAGTAGGCATTACTCAACATGATACCGTTTGGCAAGAAACGATAAACGTCTTTACCATTTGGTGAGTATTCACCGTTTGTAATCATGTGACCACGAGCATCGAAGTAATAGGTGTTACCATTGAAGGTTACAAAGGCAGATTTAGCTTGAGTACCACTTGTACCGAAGTAAGTGATTCCCTTACCATCACTTGAGAATCCAGTAACAACCTTTTCTTTACCTGTCAATTGAAGAGGAATGAAGTTACCATCTTTAGTGACTGTGAAGTATTTACCAGTTGCTTCATCGCTAAGTACATAGCCAACACCACGTTCAAGAACGTTTGTTCCGTTGAAGTATTCAGCCTTCCATTGTTTCAATTTAACAGAATCATCAATTGGTTTACCAGTTGAGATCATGTTAACCTTGAACATTTCAGGGTATTTAGCTTTAAGCTCAGCCAAGAATTCACCACCGTATTTAGCTTGGTAATCTTTACCTGATGACTTAGTATTAGCTACATAAAGCGAGTGATCAATGATAGCATCCGCAATCTTACGTCCAGCACCATCAGTACGAGTCGCTGTTACGACTTCCTTACCTGGCAATTGGTAAATTTGGTCTGGAACCCAGTCAGCGATTGCTTGGATACCAGCTTTGTGAAGTGCCTTAAGAGCATCACGAAGGTCTTCTTTAGAACCGTATTTATTGTTCTTACTCATAGCAAGGTCATAACGGTCCGCAAAGGCATAACCATTTTGGATAACTGAGTCAAGGAAAGTACCATCATCAGCAGATACAAATTGAGGTGCCATTTCAAATGATGTTACGCCCCATGACTTGAACAAATCAACATTTTCAGCAATCTTACGGTTAGTATAAACTGAAGGATCTGAACCATCTGGGATAGTTTGGAAGTTAGAGAATCCTTCGTAGATCAATTGTGAATCATAAGCTTCAGTCGCTTTAAGAGTCAACTCTCCTTCTTTTTTAGCTTCTGTTGAAGGCGCTACTCGGATATCTTGATCATCTGAAGCTCCAACTGGAACCCAAACTGCTACGAAACCAGACATATCAAATGTTTCATAACCCTTAATGTCATTAGCACCGAAAGTCAAGACACCGTTGCTGTCTGTTTCTTTCACATAACCTGCTGCGATTGCATCTGCATCAGATGTAAAGTTCTTGATACCATCAGCTGTACCAACAATCAAAGCACGGTATTTTTGGTTGGCATGGATTTTACCCATTTCAACATTAAGTTTAGCTGATTGATCCAAAGTCAATTTTGGATTGTTAGCTACAAGTGTTACCTGACCAGATGTACGGCTGTATTTAGAACCTTCTGTATCATCAGCTGTCATGATGTCTTTACCATAACGTACTGAAGCATAGACTTCATTTGTACGGTAGAGTTCAACATCTGAATTGTCCATCTTACCATCAGTTGGCAACCAGTATGAACGTTGAGCTTGTCCACCAGATACATACTTGATACGATTCTTCATCAAGTTAACAATGGTATCGTAATATGGAGACTTAGTTTCCATGTAATTACCATTATCTGTATAAAGGTCTCCATAGTAGACACGAGTGATTGTTTCCATGTTTTGCAACATAACAGCGTATGCTGCTGGGATGTTGTTCAAGGTATATTTTTTGTCGCTGCTGAGCATGTCTTTGTTATAAATCTCAAAGGCTTTCTTCATTTCAGCATCAGTGATTGTGAAACCATCTGATTTTGGATTGATTTCTTTCTTGATGATTTCAGCAATAATATCTTGAACGTTGTTATCATGGGCACGGATAAAGACGTAGTTTCCTGACGCATCTCCGTATTTCTCGTTGTATTTACCGATTGTAGACTGTTTAACTGTTCCGTCTTCGTTATAGGCCTTGCTTCCATCTTTGTTAATCCAATCAGTCTTTTCATCACGTTGTGTCGTGTTGAAAGTATTGTTATACAAAGGACTTACAGCCGGTGTACGTTCTTTGATTGGTTTAGCCAATGAGAAGAGGAGAGCCAAACGTTGTTTGTTTTCCATAGCAAGCGCAGCGCCATCTGTCTTGTCATTGTAGTGGTTGTCATTAAGACTCCATGCTTCAAGGACTGAGATGTGAGCAAGAGCGTTTGCTTCAGATTTGTTAACACCATAGTACTCACGGAAGTAGTTTGTGTAGAGTTGAAGCATGTCTGCATCGACATTATCTACCGCGTCGACACGGATACCATCGAAGTTAGCATCCTTGTCACCCATAACGATTGAACCCCAGTTCATAAGGTAGTGGATTTGGTTCAATTGTTCCGCTTGAACAACTGGGTTTGACAAATCTACGTCATTAGCTAGCAAGAAGTCGAAACCGCCCATGTGGTTTGGATCTGACTGCTCATCAAGAACTGACTTATCAATTGTACCCTTTTGATTAGTAGCCGTATGGTTCAAAAGACGATAGTTAGAGTTAGCCCATGGTGTACGTGAATCATTTACATAGAGAAGGGCACCACCTTGAAGGTGATCTTCGCCGCCACCTTTAGAGTAGTTTTCAGTTTCTTTGTTCCATTGTGGTTGTGTCTTAACAAAAGCAGAAATAGTTTCACGCAACCATTGTGTTGATTTTTCAGCCTGAATCTTTTGTTCAATCTTAACTTGGATATCCTTAGCAGCAACATTCAAAGTTTCTTGCTTATCTGTGCTAGTGTATTTAGCATCCAAGTTAAATACTTTAGACATGTAGTTCAAGTAGTTAACTTGTGTATCTACATTTGGCCACCAAGCCATCAAAAGTGGACGGAAATCTTCTGCAGTTGATGCTTGCCAAGTTACACCATCTTTGATGATAGAAGCTGGACGGTACCAGCTATCTGCAGTCAAATAACCATCAATCAATTCAAAGCTAGCTTCAGATGAATCGTAGGCACGGTTATTTATTGAGAAACCATCAACAATATTTGTTGTTCCTGGTGTGAAAGAGTATGTTGATGAGCTTGTAAGGGCACCATCTTTACCGAAGTAAAGCAATTGACCATTTACAGTAATGGCAAAGTTTTCTTTGTGTGAACCATCTTCATTAACATAGTAATATTTACCATCAATGTTTTTGATGTTTTTCAAGGAAAGCGCAGCTTCTACTTCTGAATCTTTCAAAGCAGCTTCTGGCGCTTTAACTTCTGTGTTTACAACTTCAGCCTTCACTGTTGCTGGTTGTTCTTCTGCTTTTTCAGTTGTAACAGCTGGTGCATCTGTTGTCACAACTGCTTCTTTATTTGGAACAGCTGCCACCGCTACATCAGAAGTTGTTGCTGTTGTAGCTGCTTCAGCTGTTGCTTGTGTGTTCGTTGTAGTTGCTGTTTCGACGGCATTTGTTTCTTTAGCAGGCGTTAAAACATCTGCTTCTTTTGTATTTGTACGTTTATCGACTTCTTTGGTTGCTTCTGTAGAAGTAACTAAATCGGCTGTTGTATCTAAATTTGGTTGAGTTACTATCTTATCTTGAGTTTCATCCGCTGAAACTGAAGATGTTGTTGCAGACAATCCTCCTACGACAGTAGCAAGTGCTGCAGAGGCAACTGCAATTGTGACCCATTGCTTCTTAACTTTATGAAGCTTATAGTGTACCTTATTTTCCATTATAATTTTCCCCGTGATTTTATTTGTCAAAATCAGACTGAAATCTATCCGATTTCAAACAATTACATTATATCATTATTTTCTAACTATTTCTCGAATTAATTGTTTTTTTATAAATTATATGTAACATAACAGCAACATTAGAAAAGTTTTGTAACACACCTATTTCATAGGCTTTCAATTCTCATTTTCATATCATTTGATAAGTAAAACTATTTTCTATAAAAACCACTAAAACCCTTGATACAATGGCTTTTACAACGATTCTGACTCAAAATTGATATTTGTCAGATTTTTTTCTTTAAGGAGCAAAAAAAGGCAAAATTTCTTTAAACGATTCTCGTTTTCAAGAAATTTCACCTATAAATTCATGTCAAATCATATCGTTTTTCACTTAATCTCTCAGATTAAGATTAGATTGATTGATTATTTATCAAAATCAGCATAACCATTTTCATCGAAGAAGACAGTCTTACCGTCTTGGAAAGTGATCCATGTGTTTGTCACACGTTCTCCAAGAACTGATTCGTAGTATTCCACTCCTTTTGGTGTGCTGATTGGGCTACCTTTAACTTGACGTCCCAAATGATCAAAGTAATACTCTTTACCATCGATATTTTGGCGTCCTGTTACAGCCTTACCATCTTTGAAGTAGTACCAAACATTGTTACCAGTTGTCAAGAAACGGTTATTGAGACGCTCCCCTGAATCTTTATCATAGTAAGAAAGTGAACCATCAGCATTCTTAACAAAGTCACCTTTAACTTGGCTACCATCTTCTTTGAAGTAATAGTTTTTACCGCCAATGCTATAGGCACCTGTCACGATTTCACCATTATCTTTGGCATAGTACCATGTCTTACCACCATCAAGAGTGAAGAAATCAGATTTGACTTGGCTTCCATCAGCATTGAAGTAATAGTTAAGGTGGTCAATTGTTTGACGACCTGTGGCGAGGTTACCATCCTTATCAGCATGGTACCATTTGCCGTTTACTTCGAAGAACTTGTCTTTAACCTTGTAACCATTATCTACAGTGTAGTAGCTAATCTTGCCATTTTCAGTAACAAATTCACCTTTAACTTGGGCACCATTTGCACGGAAGTAGTATTCGTGACCATCCAAAGTAAGAGCACCTGTCACATTTTTACCAGCTGCATCACGGTAGAACCATGTTGAGCCATCTGTTGTGTAGAATTCACCCTTCTTAGCTTGTGCATAGCCTTGATCATTGAATTCATACCAGATACCATCGATTTCAGCCCAACGATTTGTGTAGGCATTACCTGAATTTTTATCGAAGAAGTAGAGTTTTCCGTCTGGAGTAACATACTTAGTACCTTTAGCTTGGAAGCCATTTTCATCAAAGTATTGCAATCCTCCACCAGCATGAGTCAAGCCAACAGCCATTTCTCCAGTTGGTGAGAAATAACGGAATTTAGCTTCTGTTTCTGAAGTACCTTCTTTCGGTACATCGAATACAAAGTAACCATCTTTGTACTGCTCACCAAAGCTACCAAAGTAATAATATTTACCATCCTGTTGATAAATAGAATCACGAAGCTGGATACCGTTTGGCAAGAAGAAATAAGTCTTACCATCGATATCTTGACGACCAGTTAACATATAACCTTCTTTATCGAAGTAATAGTAATTTCCAGCATATTTAATGAAAGCATTCTTAGCTTGGAAACCACTATTATCAAAGTAGGCCATACCCTTACCATCATAGTAGAAACCTGTCTTACCACCTTGATCTGTCAAAGGTTTTGGCAAGAAGATGCCATTCTCAGTAACTTGATAGTAGCGACCAGTAGCATCGTTACTGAGAACATAACGACTACCACGACCAAGGATATTAGTACCATTCATGTACTTAGCAGACCATTGCTTGATTTTAACAGATGGATCAATCTTCTTACCAGTTGATATCATCACATCTTCAAACAACTGTGGATATTTCTTTTGGAGCTCATCAAGGAACTCACCACCATATTGAGCTTGGAAGTCCTTACCTGATGATTTAGAATTTGCAACATATAAAGTGTTATTGATATAGGCATTGGCCTTTGGAGTACCATAACTATTAGCACGTGTTGCTGTTACAACTTCTTGTCCTGGCAATTGGTAAAGTTGATCTGGAACCCAGTCAGCAATTGCTTGAATACCTTGCTTGTGAAGCGCCTTAAGGGCATCACGAAGATCTTCTTTAGAACCGTATTTGTTATTCTTGCTCATGGCAAGGTCATATCGGTCAGTAAAGGCATAACCATTTTGGATAACAGAATCAAGGAAGGTACGGTCATCAGCCGATACAAATTGAGGAGCCATCTCGAATGATGTGATTCCCCATGACTTGAAGAGTTCTGCATTTTCTGCAATCAATTTATTAGTATATTGGCTATCTTTTTCAACAAAATCTTGGAAGTTTGAGAAACCTTCATAGATAACTTGTGAGTCCAATGCTTCAGTAGCAGAAAATGTCTTGTCAAGTTTCTTATCTGAACCTTTAACACGGATATCTTGGTTATCAGGTGCACCTACTGGTACCCATACACCAAGATAACCTCTCATATCAACAGTACGATACCCCTTAATTTCATCTCCACTAAAAGTCAAGTTCCCTTCAGCATCAGTGTATTTAATTTTTCCAGCTGCTGCCGCATCATTCTCGTAAGTGACAATTCCCTTATCAGTACCAAGAAGTAATGGTCGGTAAGCTTGGTTAGCATGAAGTTTACCCATGTTAACTTTCAAAGTACCATCACCCAATGAGAAATCCTGATTATTGGCAATAAGGGTCAACATACCAGAATGTTTACTTGTTTCTGCTACACCCGTAGTTTGGTCAGCAGTCATAATATCTTTACCGTAACGAACAGATGACAAGATTTCTTTTCCATTGAACGTGTCGACTTTCATCGATTGTCCACCTGAAACATATTTCATACGGTTCTTCAAGAGCGTTGTGATAGCATCGTAGTAAGGAGACTTGGTAGCCATATATTGGCCGTTATCCGTATAAAGATCTCCATAATAAACACGAGTTACCTGCTCCATATTTTGAAGAATCAAAGCATAGGCAGCTGGAATATTGTTAATAGTATAACGTTTTTCTGCCTTCTTCATATCTTCATTATAGATTTCAAAGGCACGTTTCAATTCAGCATCAGTCATGGTATAACCATCTGATTTTGGATTGATCTCTTTTTGAACAATATCACGAATGATATCTTGAACAAGGTTATCATGAGCACGCGCAAAGATATAGTTAGCTTGTGTATCTCCATACTTACTATTATTTGTACGGTCTGTCAAACTGCTAGTAATCAAATCTTTCAATGAAGAGCCCGATCCATAAAGTGCACCCATAATTGCATAACGAAGGTTATTATCCATGGCAAGGGCTGCACCATCATGTTTTTGATTATAAGCATTATCATTTAAATCCCAAGCTTCAAGGATAGAAATGTGAGCGAGTGCATTGGCTTCAGATTTATCCACACCAAAGGCTGCTCGGAAGTAGTTTGTATAAACTTGGAGAAGGTCAGCATCGACATTGTCAACTGCATCAACACGGATACCATCAAAGTTAGCATCCTTATCACCCATAACAATTGATCCCCAGTTCACAAGATAGTGAATTTGGTTCAACTGCTCAGCTTGCACAACTGGATTTGAGTTATCAACGTCATTGGCAAGTAGGAATTCATAACCACCCAAGTATCTTCCTGTACCATTTAGAGAACCATCTTGGTTACTTGGTGTACGGTTAAGCAAACGGTAATCAGAATTTGCCCAAGGTGTCTTGTCATTATTGACATAAAGAAGAGCTCCCCCTTGAAGGTGGTCAGCAAGGGTATAGTTTTCAGTTGTAGTATTCCACTGGTCTTGTTCTTTTACAAAAGACTCAATTGCTTGACGAAGCCATTCAGTTGATTTTTTAGCTGAAATTTCTTGTTCAATCTTAATTTGAATTGTCTTAGCAGCTGCATTCAATTCAGATTGACTTTGGCTGGTTGAATAAGTTGCGTTAAGGTTAAAGTGTTTAGAGAAAGTATTGAGGTAGGCAACTTGTGTATCTACATCAGGCCACCATGCCATCAAAAGTGGACGGAAGTCTTTCTCAGTTGATACACGCCATTTTTCACCATTTTCCAAAATAGTGACTGGACGGTACCAGCTATTAGGTGTCAAATAACCATCTACCAACTCAAAGCTTTCTTTCTTAGAATCGTAAGCACGGTTATGTGAAGAGAAAGCATCAACTAGATTAGTTGTACCTGGTGTGAACGAGTGTGTTGATGTGCTTGTCAAAGCACCATCTTTACCAAAGTAAAGCAACTGGCCATTAACTGAAACAGCAAAGTTTGTTTTGTATGAACCATCTTCTTTGACATAATAGTATTTACCATCAACTTGTTTGATGTTGTCCAAAGAGAGTGCTGCTGTTTCTTCTTTTTCAGTAACGCCAGATTTTGGTTTTTCAGCTACTGTAAGCGTTGTATCTGTCGCAGTCGCAGTTGCAGCTGGTGCTTCTGTTGTCGCACCATTTGCTACTGCTGCACGATCACTTGTTGCTGGTGCCACCGTATTAGCACTTGTATCTGCTGCAGTGGTTACTGCCGCAGGAGTTTCGACCGTTGCAGTATCAGCAGCCTTGTCAGTTGTTGTTGCTGTCGCATCTGTCGTAGCAGTCGCTGCAGGAGCAGCTACTTCATGCGTTTCAACGACAACATCGCTTTCAGCTGTCGTAGAGGCAACTGGTTGAGTTGTTTCATCGGCTGAAACCTTTTGATTGGCAACTGTAGCACCACCTACGATAGAGGCAAGTGCTGCCGAAGTGACGGCAATCGTCACCCACTGCTTCTTAACTTTGTGAAGCTTATAATGTACCTTTTTTCCCATTTTAGGTCCTCTTTTCATTTTCCTAGTTTGAATGAAATCTACATAATTCAAACAATTTCATTATAGCATATTTTTTTCAGCCATTTCGAGTCTTTATCAAGTCATTTCAATTTTTAATCATAATGTAAATTGAAAAACATTTCAACAATCATTAAAAACTACCGAATGTAAGAAACGGTAGTTTTTTCTTTTTTTAGGAAAATTTTTAGAAGTAATCGAGAGGTAAATAAGCTATCTCAATTCAATCAGTTGGCAGTTTTCAAGTCAGCTATTAAGCAAAAACGACGTTATGTTGAACCCGATAGCTGACTAAAAAGAGCAAGGTTTCTGTGACCAATTTTGCCAGAACTAGTCCTAAACCAATGGCAACTAGACTACTAAGTAAGAAATAGTTACAAGCCAGGAGGACTAAGACCAACATAAAGTAGCGAACACTCGATCTAAAGAGGGAGCTTGTCGGATTAAAGACCACATTAGCGTTCAGAAAACACTGGCTGGAAGCCGAAATCACACGAGCTAGCACGACCGAAAGGAGCAGATTCTTCGTCAAGGCAAAGAGCACAAATAAGGCTGTTGCATCAATGACTGAGGCCAAAACGGCCGTGCCAGAGAACTTTAAAAAAGGGCTGTAAATACGGATGGAATCACGAATGGGGCGAAAGTGCGAACTTTTATTTTCCTCCAGATAAACGGTCTCGATAGGGACTTCAGAGATTTGATGGCCTGACTTTTTGGCTTCAAGCAACATATTAAACTCGTACTCAAAACGATTGCCATCCAGATTAAGAAGCCATGGAATCAGATCGGTGGACATGCCTCGAAGACCCGTCTGAGTATCTGTCACCTTTTGGCCAGTTACTAGACGGAAAAGTCCAGCAGTCACCTTATTTCCAAAGCGGCTACGTGCTGGCACCTTACCAACAAAGGCACGCGCACCCAAGACAAGATGACTTGGATTTTCCTCGATTGCCTTGGCCACACGGACAATATCCTTAATCAGATGTTGACCGTCACTGTCAACTGTGACAATAGGTTGAGCCGAAAGGTGCTGACTGACTACTTCTTCTTGAATGTGAGCAAAGGCTGTCTTGAGAGCTGCTCCTTTTCCTTTATTGACAGGATGGGTAAGGACAGTCGCTCCAATAAAAGCCGTTTCGTCGTAATAGTCGTTATAGCCTGGGCCACTCCCATCATTAACAACAATAATACGGGCTTTAGGGAGTTTTATGGTAATATCTTGAACCACCTGAATCAGGCGTTTGTCTGGTTCATAAGCTGGAATAATAATATACATAGGCACTTCCTTTCTGTTTCATCCTATGACTCTTTAGTGACCTCCGCCAAAGCCACCTGGTTGCCCACCACCTTGAGGGCCACCTCCGCCTTGAGGGCCACCGCCGCCAGGCATTGAGTTTTCAATCTTAGTTTGTTTCTCACCATTGATAGTAATGTCACCACCGGTATAGGTCGCTGAACCATCAAAGTCAAAGCCAGACTGACCAGTCAAATTGATCGTTCCACCCGATACAATAATATCTCCGTTAGAATCGATTGGGTCGGTATCACCCTCGCCAACCTCAACATTTAGGGTTCCACCGGTCATCTTGAAGAAAATCTCACTTTGACTGGCATTAGCATTGGCCGCATTGACACCATCGTCCGTTGCATAGACATCGATATTTCCACCATTGATGGTCACAGATTTTCCTTCGATACCTTCAGTTGATTTTTCAACCTTGTAAGTACCACTATCAATAATCATGTCCCCTGACGCATGAATACCGTCGTCACCAGCCTTAATGGTCATGGTATTGTCAGAAAGATACATGGTACCTACTGAGGTGTCGTCATCGTTGTCGACCTTAACGGCATCTTCTTCGGCCTCAATGGTCATAGTTGTTCCTGTGATGTTGAGTTCATCGTTGACATTGAAGGCATCACCGACTGAGGAAATCTTATAGGTACCGCCAGTCATATGAAGGCTGTCATTGGCTTTAATACCGTTGTTTTTCTTGGCATCAATGTTAAGAGTACCTGACCCATTAATGGTCAAATCTCCCTTAGAGAAAATCACGGCATCCGCATCTTCATCACTATTAGAACTTGAATCAGAGAGGGTGCTAGTGGTTCCATCTTTAAGCGTTAGGTAGACATGCCCGGCTTTTGTAGCGTTGATTGGTGCATTTGTATTTGTCATGGTAGCACCATCTAGAACAATATGGACATCATCTGAATCCCCAGCATCCACCTTGATTTGCACACCATCAGATTTTCCAGAAATGACGTAAGTCCCAGCTTTGGAGATGGTTACGGTTGAATCTGATACCGTTACGCCATCACCTGAAACATCCGCAGATGAGCCTGATAACTTAATCTTAGAGGCAGAACTTTCATCATAAGTTGTGTCTGAATCTTTTGAAGTAAAATAGTTGCTGTTGTTATTAGTCGTTTTCTTACTAGTTGTTGCGGTTACTGCACTTGTTTTTGATGTCGTGCTTGACGTCGTTCCCGTTGCTTGACTGTTTGATTGGCTACAAGCTGCCATGACTGTTAGGGCTGTCGCACAGGTTACTAAAGTTGTCCATTTTTTTAGTTTTTTTGATTTCATATATTTTTCCTCTCGGGTTCGTTTTGATGATTACAGTTTACGGAACTTCCCTAAAACATTTCTGAAGGTTAACTAAAACTTTTCTTAAGTTAAGTTTGGTGAAAGTTTGGCTTAGGACTTCTTTCAGAAAAGTTCCATAGACTAATAGGCGAGCAAGTAAGTGCTTTATAGAAATAATACATTTGCTCTCAACTTAATTTTCTACTATAAAAATAAAAGCCAAATCTTAAAGTGAAGGCTTTGAATCTTATCTAATTGAACACGCCTACAACTCGGGGGAAAAGATAGGCCCTGCTTGGAGATAAACTCCTGCGGCTGGTCTCCCTATTTTCCTGAGAGTTGTTTTACGGCTTTGTATCTTATCTATAAAAGGAGTTTTTTCATGGTTAAACAATTGGAAACACGTTTTAAACGTATTGAAACAAAATATGTGGTCTCAAAGGACAATCATGAAGACCTGCTCGCTGATCTCAAGGAGTATTTAGTAGAAGATGATTATCCGACATCTACCATTTCAAATATTTACTTTGATACGGATAATTTTGATGTCATCCAAGATGCCCTTGATGGTAATCATCGTCAAGAGAAGATCCGCATGCGTACCTACCTAGCCAATCCCAAAATTGATAGCAAGGTCTTTCTAGAGGTCAAAGCTAAAGATGAGGAGGGAATCGGTCATAAGTTTCGTCTTGTTTCAACACCGCTTGCCATCACTAACTTGATGACAGAGGGTAAGAATCATAGCCAAATCACCGATCGTCAGCTGTTACAGGATATTCATCAGTTACGCCAGCGCTATGATAGAGGCCTCAAACCTCGCATGTATATCTACTACGATCGCTTCTCTATGAAAGAAAAAGAGACTATCCAAGGCTATACCTACAATAAAGTTCGTGTTACCCTAGACCAAAATCTGACTTACCGTGATGAAGACGTCAGTCTCTTCAAGGGAAATCATGGGTTTCCCCTTCTTGATGAAGATACGATTATCATGGAAATCAAGGCACCTGGTCAAAAGCCAGAATGGCTTCAAGCTATCTTAGACAAACATGGTTTGGAAGAGCAGAAATTCTCAAAATACAGCTGTGCCTATCATAAGTCTCAAGGTCTAGACTACGGGCCACATCCTGTTCAAGAAAAAGGAGCTGCCGCCTATGTCTAATCTCTTCAATTCTATCTTTAATGATGCAACCGCAACTGCAAGCCCCCTTCAACTCATGCTGGCCTTACTGGTCAGCCTTGTTTTAGGCTTGGCCTTGACCTGGACTTACAAATATCGAACCCTCTACACCAGAGAATTCGTCATCAGTTTGACCTTGCTGCCATGCTTGATGACCCTAGTTATCTTCCTTGTCAATGGTAGTTTGGGGACCTCTATCGCCGTGGCAGGGACCTTTAGTCTGATTCGTTTTCGATCAGCGACTAGTGGTTCCAGGGAGCTAATCGCCGTCTTCATGGCCATGATTATCGGTCTGGCATCTGGGACAGGCTATTTGCTACTGGCCGTCCTCTTCACCGCCTTTCTATTGGCTGTTTGGCTCCTTTTGGAAAATCGTCAAAGTCGTACCGACAACCAACGTCGTAGACTCCTGACCATTAACGTCTCCTACCAAGACTTGATTGATCAAAAAATTACTAAAGCCTTGCTCAATTTCACCAGTGAATGCGACCTAATTTCCCTTAACACCACAGGTGGGGGTGAGAGCATGCAACTAGTCTACGAAGTGGATTTGAATCCCCAAGTGGATAACTTCCAATTGACGAATCACTTGATTTCAAACATCGAAAATTGTGATCTTGCCCTAACCAAAAAAGCTAAAAAGAAAAAGAATTTGTAAGATAAAAAGACATCTCCAACTAGTTTTTGGAGATGTTTTTGCATGTTTTGAGGTTAACATTTTCACTTAGCTATAGCCTATACTTCTATGCAGCCAGTATGGAGTGCGAGATTATCGCAGGAATCAAATTATCATCTAATCATCGTCATCTTGGATAACCTTACCATCTTGTATGTTAAAGGTATAGTGGATATACTTGTCCTTGTTATAATCGCTACTATCTTCATCAGTTGTGAAAAAATAAAATTCGTACTCTCCGTCTGGCAGCTTGCTAGCATCCAATTTAGTTACTGCCTCTTTTAAATCTTCCTTGCTAATATTTTTTGAGTCATGTACTTTTATTTCCATAGTGACAAGGTGTTCATCAAGCATTGTTTGGTAGGGAATTTGATAATAGCCATAAAAATCATTCTTCCCATTTTTACGGTTTTCTTCGGCTAAATATTTTCGACGATTACCAGCCTCTTGATCTATCAGTGTATTATCTCTGAAGGAGAAATCTTCGATATCAAGGCCTAAAGATTGCTTTTTAAGCTCCTTGAAGAGTTTTTGCTCTTCTTTTTTTACAGATTTTTGTTGTAAATAGGTTTCCGAGTATAGACTAGGAGTATAATAATCTTCACGATCAACTGTCCAATCCAGTTTAAATGTAATACTCCCATCTACTGATATGTTTTGATTGTCGTAGGTTTCCTCTGAATAGGTATAATCGACATAAATGCCTGCACTATCTAGAATCACCTTTTTGATATTCTTAACTTGGACCTTTCCCTTAAAACCATTATGAGCCAAGATTTTTTGCGTTTTTTCCCTGGCTTTTGAGTAAGCATTTGGAAGTGCTCCTGTACAACCAACTAAAAGACTAGAACAAAGGAGGAGAATTGCTAAACGAGAAAGAGTTATGATATAAGGAGTATTTTTCTTCATAGTACATCCTTCCTTTCCTCAATGATTTGTATAAATAAGCACACCAAATCCTTCAAATAAAACGAGCTTTCTTCACTCCTATTATAGCATTTTAAAGCGTTTTCTCATGGTAGTTAGAGGAAGAAAATGATTAAGATTCCTCTAGCAAAAAAGCCTGAATCATCACTTCAGGCATTTCTTTTTAGTCTCAATCAGTTGAGATAATCCTCAATAATCTGTTACTTCTTTTCGGTCATGGACATTGCTTTGTTTGCCTTGACGTGCTTTAAGTACGGCTTCAACGTCTTCAGGGCTGACCCCTGTTTCAACGAGCATGACTGCTAGATGATAGAGAACGTCTGCTGTCTCGTTGGCAATTTCTTCTTTATCAGCATTTTTGGCCCCAATCACAACTTCTGTCGCTTCTTCGCCAACCTTTTTAAGAATCTTGTCTAGCCCCTTGTCAAAAAGATAATTGGTATAAGACCCTTCTTTGGGATTCTTTTTACGATCTAAGGCTTCCTTATAAAGTGTTTCTAACATAGCTACTCCTATCTGTCTTGATTGTCATCATAAATATCCGTAAAGAAACAGCTGTAGGCTCCTGTATGACAGGCTGCTCCTTCTTGTTCCACGGCGATAAGCAAGGTGTCCTGATCACAGTCAGTCTTGATGCTTTTAACATGTTGGAAATGACCAGATGTGGCTCCCTTATGCCAAAGCTCATTTCTAGAACGGCTCCAGTAATGCATTTGTTTGGTCTCTAGGGTCAACTGATAGGACACCTCATTCATATAGGCCAACATGAGCACCTGCCCCGTCTTGTAATCGGTCACAATGACTGGTACCAGTCCTCCTTGTTTGTCAAAATCAAGTTTAACCTCTGTCATCGTCTCACCTCAATTCCTGCATTTGCCAAGACTTGTTTGGTTTCGCCTATATTTACCTCACCAAAGTGGAAGATAGAGGCTGCCAGTGCACCAGTCGCTGTTGTCTTTTCAAAGACCTCTACAATGTCCTCAATATTTCCCGCGCCACCAGAAGCGATGATCGGAACATCAACGACTTCCGCCACACGATTTAGCATTTCCAAATCAAAACCAGACTTAGTGCCGTCCTTGTCCATGCTGGTTAAGAGAATTTCTCCAGCTCCCAAGGCGACGACTTCTTGAGCCCATTGGATGAGGTCCCTACCTGTATCCTTACGGCCACCTGCCACAAAGACATGCCAGCTCCCATCAGCCATCTTTTTGGCATCAATCGCAGCCACTACACACTGGTTGCCAAATTTTTGAGCACAATCAGCGATTAGTTGCGGGTTGGCAAGGGCTGAGGAATTGACCGCAACCTTGTCAGCACCAGCTTTAAGCATCTTGTTCATGTCTTCAACTGAACGGATACCACCACCAACTGTGAAGGGGATAAAGACCTGATTGGCAACGCGGCGCACCATGTCAACCGTTGTTTCACGATTGTCTGAAGTCGCTGTGATATCCAAGAAAACAAGTTCATCACAGCCAGCCTCATAGTAAGCACGTGCAGAATCAACAGGGTCTCCAACGTCTGTCAAATTCACAAAATTAACCCCCTTAACGACACGACCGTCCTTGACATCCAAACAAGGAATAATACGTTTTTTAAGAATATTAACCTCCGAAAGACTTGAGTTGGTCTATTGTGATATTGCCGTTATAGTAAGCTTTACCGACAATGGTTCCTGCCACACCAATCTCTTCTAGGTGATCTAAGTCGGCTACTTCTGCAATCCCACCGGAAGCGATGACTTTGGCGGTTGTGAGTTCAGATACCAAACGTTTGTAGTGATCAAGATTGGGTCCTGTCAGTGTGCCATCTCGATCAACATCAGTATAGACAAAGAGGGTTACGCCCATCTTTTCCATTTCCTTGGCCAAGGTAATATAGTCTACATTGCTGGTTTCCAACCAGCCTTCAGTAGCGACAAACCCAGACTTAGCATCAATACCCACAACAATCTTGTCAGCACCAAATTCCTCTAAAGCTGCTCTAACGAAGTCAGGATTTTTAACGGCCATTGAACCGATAATGATACGGTCGATGCCAACTGCCAAATAATCACGAATCTGCTCCAAGGTACGGATACCGCCACCAACTTCGATGCCAAGTCCAGAAACCTTCTTGACCTCTGCAATCAAGTCACGGTTAGTGGCACGACCATCAAGGGCACCATCCAAATCGACGACGTGAATAAATTGAATGCCCGCATCCTTAAAGGTCTTTGCTTGCTCAATAACGTCTGGATTAACAATGGTTTGTTGGTTGAAATCTCCTTTGAAGAGACGAACAGCCTGTCCATCCTTAATATCAATTGCTGGTAGAATTTGCATCTCCCCTACCATCCTTTCTAAGTGAAAAAACTTTGCTCTCAAGAGCTTCTAGGCTTTACATAACCCTGCAAACTTTTCAAGAATACCTAAGCCAATATCCCCTGATTTTTCAGGATGAAATTGGGCCCCATAAACATTGTCTTTATGAATCATGGCTGGTACCTCAATACTATAATCTGCGGTAACATCAATGTATTGACTAGGGACATCTGTGAAATAACTGTGAACGAAGTAGACGGCTTGGCCATCTAAACCATCTGTCAAAGGGCTGGCTTGCTTAACAGCCAAATCATTCCACCCCATATGTGGGACAGGTTGCTCCTTGCTGGCTGGAATAGGACAGCAGACACCTGGAATAAAGCCAAGACCATCTGTTTCTTCATGTTCTAGCCCTTTTTCTGTTAAAATCTGCATGCCTAAACAAATTCCCAAAAGGGGAACTCCCTGTGCGACTGCCTCTTTGATAACAGCTACCAAGCCTCTTCGCTCCAACTCTGCCATAGCCGTTGGATAAGCACCTACACCAGGTAAAATCAACCCATCTGCAGCTAGGATTTTTTCTTTATCGGCAGACAGTTCTGCAGTCACTCCGATTTTTTCAAGGGCACGCAGAACATTTGCGGTATTCCCCGCATCGTAATCAATGACGATAATCATAGCATCCCCTTTGTCGAGTTTACGCCGTGAATGTCAGGATTGACTGTGATTGCCTCACGCAAGGCACGTCCTGTTGCCTTGAAAAGACTTTCTGACTTGTGGTGATTGTTTTTTCCGTGGAGAATCTTGAGGTGAAGATTCATTTGAACATTGAAAGCCAAGGCTTGGAAAAATTCTTCTACCAATTCTGTGTCAAAATTACCCAATTTTGGATTATCAAAACTAGCATCAAAGACCAAGAAACTACGTCCAGACAAATCTAAACTCGCCATTCCGAGGGTTTCATCCATAGGTACAAAAGCCGTTCCATAACGGTTGATTCCTGCTTTATCGCCCAAGGCCTCTTTAAGAGCTTGACCAAGGACAATACCGACATCTTCAACAGTGTGGTGACTATCAACCCAAAGGTCACCATCAGCCTTAACCACCAAAGACATACGACCATGGCGGGCAAACAGGGTCAACATGTGGTCAAAAAATCCGACACCTGTTTGAATATCTACTGGTTCTTGAGCATCCAAGTTAAGACTTAACTTAATTTTGGTTTCAAAGGTATTACGTTCAATTTCTGCTTGTCTCATAACTTCTTCCTCTACTCTCTCAATTATTGTCGTTTCTGACTTCAATTGCCTTGGCGTGGGCCTGCAAGCCTTCCGCATAAGCCAAGGTTGTGATATCGTGCTGAGCCTTATTAACTGCTGCCTTGTCGTATTGCGTATATTGGATACGTTTGACAAAATCATGCACGCCTAAAGCTGATGAAAAGCGGCTAGTCGCTGTCGTTGGAAGAACATGGTTGGCACCTGCATAGTAGTCGCCAATTGGTTCGCTGGTAAAGTGACCAAGAAAGACGGAACCAGCATTTTCCACTTTTTCCAAGTAATCATAGGCATTGTCCATAGCAATTTCCAAATGTTCTGGCGCAACCAAGTTCATGAGCTCGAACATGTCATCTGTATCATTGGCAATAATAATACGGCCGTTATTTTCGACAGATGGACGAGCAATCGCCTCACGTGGCAAAAGCTTGAGTTGACGTTCAATCTCACTTTCAACCGCATCAGCCAAGGCTTCAGAATCTGTGACCAAAATGGCGCGTGCGCGTGTATCGTGCTCTGCTTGAGACAAGAGGTCAGCTGCCACATAGGTTGGATTGGCACTACTATCAGCGATAACACCAATTTCTGATGGCCCTGCAATCATATCAATACCGACAATACCGTAAACTTGTTTCTTGGCAGTCGCCACGAAAATATTACCAGGACCTGTAATCTTGTCCACCTTTGGAATCGTTTCTGTACCAAAGGCTAAGGCCGCAACCCCTTGAGCCCCGCCAACTTGGTAAATGCTATCCACACCGGCCAATTTGGCGGCTACCAGAATCGCAGGAACAAAATGCTCTTGAGGCGGCGTAATCATAATAATCTCTTTAACCCCTGCAATTTTAGCAGGAATAACATTCATAAGAACTGACGATGGATAAGCCGCAGTTCCTCCAGGCACATAAACACCCACACGATTGATGGGACGAATCAATTGACCACGAATAACACCCTCACTTGGTTGGTCCTCAAAACCAGTCTCCAACTGATGTTTGTGATAGGATTCAATGTTTTCTTTAGCATTAACTAGGGCTTGGTAAACCTCTGGATCAATCTCCTTAAATGCTTGATCAATCAAGTCCTGTCCAACTTCAAAATCAGTCAAGTCAACCTTATCAAATTTAGCTGAATAGTCACGAAGGGCCTCGTCTCCACGTTTTTTAACGTCTTCAATAATGGCTTGAACCGTGCTTTCAACGTCTCTATTTTCTTTTGACAGTTCCAATTGCTCCTGATAAAGAAGCTCTGCAATTTCTTTATTTGTTCCAGTTAATCGTTTCATTCGAACGGTACCTCCTCGTTCCCTACAAGTGATTCAATCTTACAAATGAATGGTAGAACTTCCTTGTTATTTTTCAAAGAAGCCTTGTTCACAATCATTCGTGCTGAAATACGGCAAATATCTTCATAAACTTTTAGGCCATTTGCAACAAGGGTATTCCCTGTTTCTACAATATCAACAATGGCATCCGCTAGACCAATAACAGGAGCAATCTCAACGCTCCCTTGAATCGAAATGATCTCGACATCCTCACCCTTTTGATTAAAATAATCCGTCGCAATGGTTGGATACTTGGTCGCAATACGTTTACGCTTATGGTCATCAGGATTATAGTCTTCTGTTGATGCTACGGAGAATTTACAAAGACCAAAATTAAGGTCTAACATTTCTAAATAGCCTGTCGGATGTTCGACCAAAACATCCTTACCGACAATCCCAATATCTGCGACACCATGTCGGACATAGGTAGTCACATCTGGAGCTTTGACCAAGAGAAAACGGAACCGGTTGTCAGGACTCTCGAAAATCAAATTACGTCCCTTATCGGCCATGAAAGACATATCAAAGCCAGCTTTTTCCAGTAATTTAACCGTATCTTTCTCAATACGTCCCTTGGTCAAGGCAATTGTGATTTGATTGCTAGTCATCCAAGTCACCTCCAAATTCTACATCGTCATGTACTGCTTGATAAACTGAGTCGATATCAATGGCCCAGCCAACCGCTGTTAACTCGGTAGCTCCAAAGCGTTCAAATAGTTTATCGTAACGGCCACCTGATACAAAGGCATCTGGTACCTTGTCACCGAAGACCTTAAACATCATGCCCGTGTAGTATGGCACTGCTGGCAATTGAGCCAAATCAAGCGTCGTCTCTGGAAGACTATCTGATAAACAATTAGTTAAAACTTCCAAACTATCCAAGGCCGTCAAAAAGGCTTCACTATCCGTTAACTGTCTAGCCTTGGTCAGGACAGCATTTGTCTCACCAAACAAGAAGGGTAACTGCTCCAAGACCTTGTCATATTGACTTGGATTTTCTTTGGTGAACTCCTTAAGACCGGTAATCGATTTATCACGGATATAGGCCGCCAACTCTGCTTCTTTTACAGCTGGAAGGTTTAATTCTTCAAAAATGAGTTGTAGGAGGCGAGCATGTGAAAACTCAAACTTGTAATTTTTGACACCAGCAGCATCCAGAGCCTCTTTAGCAGATATTACAGCTTCTTCCATGGCCTGGTGAACGGGGAATCCTATGATCTCAATACCAGCCTGCGTATGCTCATTGGATAGGCCTCGCATCTCCTCATTGTAGTTAAAGACTTTTCCAGAGTAAGAAAATTTAATCGGTGTATGAACTTGTGTCGAAGCAATCACGCGCCCAATTTGGCTGGTAATATCAGGACGTAGGCTAACAAGATCTCCATTTTTATCAAAGAAATTGTAGTTACCATTGTCCACAACATCGCTAAAGACTTCGAAATGCTCCAAGGTTGGTGTCTCAATTCTAAGAAATCCCTTTGTCATCAACAAGTCACAGATACGATGCTCAATCTGATACATGGTACGGGCACGTTTGAAAAGTTTATCGTGCATTCCTAAGGCTAATGTCGTTTTTTTCATGCTTGTAACTCCTGTATTGTCATTAGTACGCGCTCCATCTCATCCTGAGTTCCAATAGAGATGCGTAGTCTGTCGGAAATACGCTCCACTTTTGGAAAATAACGGACATAAATTTTCTTACTTTGGAGATAGTCAAACAATTGACCTGCAGTCACTCCGTGCGGTTTGACCAAAACAAAATTGGTTTTTGAAGGAAGAACATCAAAGCCAATAGCTTTCAATTCTTTACTAAACCAGTCACGTGTGGCCATAATCTTAGCGCAACTATCCTCATAATAATCCCAAGACTTAACGGCTGCAGTCGCTAGGACTTCTGCAATGCTATCCACATTATAGGGATTGACCGAATTCTTGACGGCATTGATCACAGCCATTAGCTTTGGACTTCCGATGCCATAACCGACACGCAAGCCTGCAAGTGAGGCGTCCTTAGAAAAGGTCCTTGTGATAAACACATTGTCATACTTTTCTAGAAGAGGTAAGGCAGTCTCCCCACCAAAGTTAATATAGGCTTCATCAATAATCACAACTACCGATTGGTTGGCCTTTACAATCTCCTCGATTTGATCTAAAGGTTTATAAATACCTGTTGGCGCATTAGGATTGGTAATGACAATCCCACCATTTTCAACCAGATAATCTTGAGTATCAACCTCAAATGAAGAACTCAAGGGCACTTCTCTAAAAGGGATGTGGTACAAATCTGCCCATACCTTGTAGAAACCATAGGTCAAATCTGGAAACAAAACTTCTTCCTCACTATTAAAGAAAGCTAGAAAAGCCATTGACAGAATATCGTCTGACCCGTTTCCAATAATCACTTGATCGGCAGGCACACCCAACTGTTCAGACAAAGCCTGACGTAAAGCTGCTTGATCCAAAGTCGAATACTTTCGTAACTGATGGGCATCAAAGGATGCTAAAGTTTGATGAACTGCTGGACTTGGTCCATAAGCATTTTCATTAGTATTCAACTTAATGATATTTTTCTCAGCAGGCTGACTACCCGCTACATAGGGTTCAATCTTTCGTAATCCTTTGATTTCCATAGTTTTTCCTTTCTGTTCGACTCTAATCAAGTGTACTTCTCGCTACACACTCTAAAAAAAGTGTAACAAAAAACGTCCTCGCAAAAATAACTTTTGCAAGGACGTTGGCACGTGGTTCCACCTTAATTCGAACAGGGGTCACCCCCTCTTCCTCATGAAGTCACAAAATCTCTCTTGTAACTCCTAGTCTCTAACGGAACCACCCGTCGTACACTACTGTCATCCAGAGTTCGCATACGCTCTCAAGAATGTGTCGTCTTTGATCTCATGCGTTCTCAGCTTCCCGCATTCTCTGTGAAACGATCTGACTTTTTCTATCAACGATTTTGATTTTAGTTCATTTTACCTGAAAATTTAGAACAAAGCAAGTCTTTTTTGTATATTTTTATAAAAACTTGAAATCCTTGTATATTTAATAGCCAAAACAAACTGCTGTGACATTGAGTTCAAATAAATAAAAAGTTGATGCAGTATCTTTTTACAAACCAAGTGGATCCCTAAAGAGACCTCTGACTGTGATAGCTCAACTAGAAACAACTACTTTTTTCAAGTACTTTCATCACTATAGAAGATCTCGTTCTATCTAAATTCCTATCACAAAAAATCTTGCTCAGTTATTTTTCAAGACAATTTCTTTGTAGTATTTCCCAAATTGAAATCATTTCTTCATACTATAATTTGTATATTTATCCTAAATAATTTTTCAAAGCAAAACAAAAAGCTTGAAGCACAGCTCCAAGCTCTCATGGTTAAGCCAATTTTCTAGGTCTGATAAATCCTGTCATAATACTCAAACAAAGTAGCACTGCAGCAACATACCAATAAGGCATGTCCACGCTAGTTGTACGTCCTGAGACTTCAACAATACCTTTAACTAAACAAGCACTAGCGACAACAGCGATGGCTGAATTTAAGAAAAGTTTTGAAAGACGTGTTTTCACCCAGGACATTCCCATCCCTGTTAGCAGATAAATCAAAGCTCCAGCCAATGGTGCGAAGAACATCATGCGCATAAACATGGATGATTCGCCATAAGAAAAGCGTTCATAGACAAAGGTAAAGACTAGGCTAAAAATAGTTAAAGCAATGTAGGTGAAAAAGTGCTTGCTGGCTGATTTTTTAGTAACCGATGTAAACAATATCACTCACCGCCCTTTCTGAGATTTTGTTTCCGTTTGTGGTTGGCTTGTTAATGACTTGACCATTGAAGTACATGGTAGATGAGCCACCACCGTCAAGGTTATAGGCTGTCGTCACGCCATAAGATTTCATCAACTCTGCCATTTCATAAAGAGTCAATCCTGACGACTCACTGGTACGACCATCAGAGACAATGACAATATAGTGCACACTGCCGTCACTCTCTTCGATAACTCCGATGGCTGTACGTGGATTGTCAGCCATGGCTTGACCAACCTCTTCATTTTCTGATACAGCTACCTTGCCATTTTCAACCAAGGTTGGACCAAAGGCAAAGGTATTCACCACACCTGAATCAACCAATTTTTGAGCCGTTGTATCGCCCTCCTTAAAGGTCTTGAAGCTACCATCTGAGTAAACCGCTAGGTCCTCATAGTCATTGTTTCGATCAGTATCACGATAGACCTGACCATTTTTAATCACATAACCTGACTGGTTAGCCCCATAATAGTCACCATTTATGGCAAAGATAGCATTATTTTGCTGAGCAATACTTGAAGTGGTATCAGTAATATTGGTCCCATAGGTATTTTGTGCCAAAGCTGTTTTAAGGTAGTCGGCACTTGACAACTTGATATCTGCCACATAGTAAGTGGTATCACTAGTTTTACCCGTCGTGATTTTGATATCCATGTTGTCATCTTTGTAAGTTGTATCCGTCTTAGTCACCTTACCAGTGCTGGTAGATGCTGTCGACGAAGATGTGCTTGAGCTAGTCGTATTGGCTGAAACCGTTGAGACTGCTGAGGGAATGACAAAGACCTTTAGGAGAGAGTAGACATTTGCCCCCATCAGAAAAAGGGTAAAGAGTAAGGCATAGGCATGCCTTTTGAGAAATTTCATAGAAAACCTCCAATTTTGAAAGATAAGATAGAAACCATAAGTTTCTTTTGCTTGACATTAGCATAACAAGCAAAGCTTAAAATCTTCTATAAATCCCACAACCACGCTTTTCCTTTAAGTTTTCCTTAAGAAAAAGACAGCTTCAGTTGAAGCCATCTTCGCTATATAATCATATCTTCAGTAATATCAAATTCTCTCAAGAGCCCCTGAATCTTATCAAAGTTCAGACGAAAATGCTCTAACTTATGCCCATCAGAGCCAATAGAATACTTACAACATCCCAGATCCTTAACAAGCCCCAAGGCATAACGATAAAGATCTTCGTGATGATAGAGATACATACTCTTTGCATTCAGCTCAAAAGCCAAATCATTAGCAAGCATTTTCTGGAAAATGCGTTTGAGCTGCTCCTCATAGGCTTTTAGCTCATCAACAGTCACGTCAAAAAGTCGGAAACCATAGTCAAAATGGGCCAGAACATCTGCCTCCACACGACCAATAGCGTACTCCAACTTGTCCAGATACTCTTGAATAATGCTTGCCTTGTCCATATCAGCTACCTCATCATCAAGATAATCATTGACCCCATTATGGTGAACAGAAAGCAGTTTGAGATCATAGTCCTTACCATCCAAAAAGTCTAAAATATCGCTTTCTCTAGGCTGGTAATAACCAATCTCGATGCCACGTTTAATACGATTGCCATACTTGAGGTTAAGACTTTCGATTTCGTGACTATAAGCCTCGTAGTCTGGCACATCGTCCTGTTTGGTATAAGGATTAGAGAGATCATAATGCTCAGTCGTTACAATCTCCCCATCAAAATGTGTCAAATAGTCAGTAAAGTTCGCATCCGAATCATAGGAATGATGGGTATGCAAATGGTTATCACGAATAGACATAACTACTCCTTATTTTTCAAATACATTGTAAGCTGCTTATGGGTCAACCAGGTCAAACTCACCATCAACCCCTCATAAATAATAAAGAAAATCACAAAACATTGAAGGAAATACTCTTCTGGTAAAACATTGATAATCGGATCCAAGATTGGATTAAAGAGCCAACTGCTATCTCCAGGAAAGAGGGCTTCATGAAAGAGCGTAAAAAACTCATCAAACCCGAGAAAAACTCCCACAACCCCAATAAGGACTGGCAAGATTGCTAGACTCATATAAAGCCTACGATAAAGATCAAAGGTGCCCTTCTTCACATTTCGCCAGAGAGAAGTTGCTGCAGGATAAGCCAGTAGAATAACAAGCCCCTGTACCAAATGAAAGAGCCACTTCACATCATGAAAATGCTTTAGCCCACTCTCCGACGATGGAAAATCAGGCATGGCCAGATGACCAACCCAAGGAAAGGTCAGGTACTGCATGAGGACATTGAAATTATGCCAAAGCTCCGTCTTTCCGATAATGACATAGTCCATAAGATGCATCCAATCAATATCAAAATAATAGAGTCCCCATGCCAGATAAATTGTCACCAGAATAGACAAGGCCAAGAGCCAAATCGGAGTCAGTACAGCTTCAATCTTAGTTCGCATCAAAATCCCACTCCGCTAGACTAGCAAGTACGTGGTCTGGTTTGACAGGTAGACCTGCAACCTCTTCCACCTTGGTGAAGCCAGTTGTCACAAGTAGTGTTGGAAAGTCATTTTTAATACCAGCTGTAATATCGGTCAAGTAATTATCACCAACCACAATCGTTTGACTACGTTCTGTCCCAAGGATTTCAAGAGCCTTGTTCATGATAATAGCTTTAGGCTTACCAATAATGATTGGTTTCACACGGGTAGCCGCCTCAATAAGGGCCAAGAGGGAACCAGCACCTGGAAGAAGACCACGTTCTGTTGGGATATTCAAATCTGGGTTAGTTCCAATAAATATAGCCCCTTTGTGGATAGCAAGCGTTGCTTTTACCAACATTTCATAAGTGACTTCACGGTCCAAGCCCACCACAACATAGGAAGGATTTTCCTCATCTACCGTATACCCCGCTTCCGCAATTGCAGATTTAAGCCCAGTCTCACCGATAACATAAACCGTCTTGCCACGATTCATATCGTTCATGTAGTCAACTGTCGCCAAAGTAGCTGTGTAAATGGTCTCAAGAGGCGTTTCCAACTCGCACTGATTACGCAAAAGCTCTTGGACCATCTCTGGTGTACGCATACTGTTATTAGTCACAAAAAGATAGGGAATCTGACGCTTCTGCAACTCCTTAACGAAGGCTTCTCCCTCAGGAATGCGATCCTTCCCCTTGTAAATAGTTCCATCTAAATCAATCAAATAACCTTTATATGTCATCCTACTCGTCTCCTATTTCTTTCCATTGGATAATAGCCTGAGCATGAACATTACCGTCCACACAAATCTGGTGTTGACTGCTCAAACTTTCTTGGTCAAACTCGTAACCTGAATAAATTTCTGATCCATGATGAATTTCCTTAACATACTTGAGGTCAATATGGGCCGGTGTGTACTTGGTCAAAAAGTCCAAATCGAAAACATCCAACATCCACTCCAAGTACTTGCTATTATTAACATGGCCATTCATGTCTAGGTCAAAATAACGCACACGATAAAGCGTCTCAATTGGATTTTCCAAAGCCTTATAACGAGGTCCTCTAAGCAACTTTTTAGTCTTATCAGCCCCATAAGGTGCTACCACCTCATCTGGCACTTCGGCTACCTTACGCGTTTCATAATCCATAAGAGCAAAAGTAGTCTTAAAGAGCATGATTTGTTGACCAGTTTCATCCGTGATGTAAAAATTACGGTAACAAAAAATCTTATTATAGGAAACGGCTTCCGTTGTAATGGTCACCTTTTCATTGTAACGAGGCAAACGGTCAATCTCAATAGCATAGTCTGTCACAATCCAAACCAGACCGTACTTATCAAAAACTTCCTTATCCGTATTACCCAGAGACTCTGACTGCATACCTGATACTTGCAATGAAAACACCAGTAAGTGTGGTAATTTTACCTGATGCGTGATATCCGTCTCATAAAACGGAATCTGATAAGGAATACTAAATTTTAATCCCATCTAATCCTCCAAGATAAATTGCTCAGCGACACTATCTCCCAGAAAGAGTCCTCGTTTTGTCATACGAACCACCTCAGGATCCTTAACCAAGAGCCCATCTTCCTGTAGTTTTTCCACAATGTCTCCATAAGTATCCGCAAATGACAAACCAAACTTCTCTTCAAACCGTTTGATAGACACACCCGACTTTTTACGTAAACCAAGGAAGAACTCCTCCTCCATCATCTCCGCCTTAGTCAGATGCTCCTCGTGAAGTCTAGCATGCCCATCCTCTGCTATAGCCTTCAGGTAATGTTGGATAGGCCCTCGATTACGGTAACGAACACCATTAACATAACCAGAGGCTCCAGCACCAACTCCATAGTACTCATCATTATTCCAGTACATGAGATTGTGACGACTCTCCATCCCAGGTTTGGTAAAGTTGGAAATCTCATAATGCTCAAAACCATTTTTTTCCAACTCTTGGATAATATAGTCAAACATCTCTGCTTCCAAATCCTCAGTTGGGAGATTGAGCTTACCCCGACGCATCTTATTCATAAAGACCGTGTGATGTTCCAAGATCAAACTGTAGAGACTTAGGTGTGGAATATCCAGTTCCAGTGCCTTGCTCACATTTTCCTTGACCTGATCCATGGTTTGACCAGGTAGCGCATAAATGAGGTCAATGGAAATATTATGGAAACCGGCAGCCTTTAAGCTATCAATACTTTCGTAAATCTGTGCTTGATTGTGACTGCGACCAATTTGACGCAAGTGCTTGTCATCAAAAGTCTGAACCCCTAAAGACACGCGATTAACAGCAGATTTTTTGAGTACCTCAATCTTATCAACCGTCAAATCCCCAGGATTGGCCTCAATAGTAAATTCCTTCAGCTTAGACAAATCCAAGTTTTTCTGAAGATTGCTCAAGAGGTAGTCTAATTGTTCCGCAGAAATAGCTGTTGGGGTCCCTCCACCAATATAAAGCGTGCGAAGCTCTTTGATATCTAAAAGCTCCCACTCACGAATCAAAGCCCGTAGGTAGTCATCAACGGGCTGATTTTTAATAAAGACCTTGGAAAAGTCACAATAATAACAAATTTGTGTGCAAAATGGAATATGCACATAAGCTGAAGTTGGTTTTGTTTGCATGTAACTATTCTACCATTTTTTAAGCAGAAATGAGACCATGAATGATAAGAGTTGAGGCAAAAAAGAAGCCATCTCTCCAGATAGCCTCTTCCTATTATTTTGTTAATGAGAATGGGAAAGCATTGTAGTTGCTATAATCAAAGGTTGGTCCTAAGTCAGAGATGAATTGAACTGGCGTGTAGGTTCCATTTTCAAGAATAAAACCAGGCTTAGCTTGGAAACCAGCTCCCCCTAGTCCAGTAATACCGGGAAGCAAGGTTGAAAAATCGCCACCCTCCCAAACGTAGAGATTACCAGAAATTTGGACGGCTTTAGCAGTCGTTGAACTTTGACGATAAGGTTCGTAATCGACATTGAAATTTGCCTTTGAAGTAACGTTACCATTGGCATCTACTGTGAAACTAATATCTGTCGCCTGAGGACTGGTACCTGTCCAAGTTCCTACTAAAGCTGCTGGAACAGGAGCGTCACTTTGAGTATCAGTTGTTGCTTGACTAGACTTTTTTGACTCAGATGCAGCACTGCCACTTGTTCCTGCTTGAGCATCAGTTCCTGCTGTGGCTTGATTTTTTGAAGAGCTAGCTTCAGGAGCACTCACTTCTTCTTGACCTTGAGAATCCTTTGAAGATGAATTCTCTGTCTTAGCCTTTTTAGCAGATTTCTTCTCAGATGCTTTTGTTTTTGCTGATGACTTCACAACTTTAGAAGTTGACGTTGTAGATGATGATGCAGTGTCTTTTTCTGACTTAGAGCCACATCCAACAAATGCTGTAGAAACAGCTACAGACAACAAAACAAGGGAACAAACACGAATAACTTTTCTTTTCATTTTCATAAACCTCTTTTCTATATGTCTATTATATCTATTTTGTTACAAAAATCAAGTGTTTTGTGTAATTTTGTAACATTTATGTAATTATTTGTATCGCTGTTATAAGTTAATATCGTATTCACTAGTAAAAAAAAAGCCCATCACTCCTTGAGGAATGATAGGCTTCTGCATCTTATTTAGGTACTTCTTACCTGCTAGAGGTATCGTGATTAATCTTTGTCTTGTCTTTCGATATAACCTGAATAGAGATCTCCATAGCTATCCTCTAAGATAACAATGCGCTTGCCACCATCTACAACTGCAAAATAGTAGGAACTTCTCTCATCGTGGTAGATATCATTAACACTCTTAGCCTGATAACCATGTGACTTAAGAGACTTCTGTATTTTATCAAATGCTTTCTGCACCTTATCATTATCTACTTTACCTGATTTGTTCACCAGATATTCTCTTAAAGGTTTAGCAATTAAGATATCTGTATCATCAGAATCTGTAGAAATAACACCATTTTCAGAGATAGTAGCTTTTCCTTCGGCGTCATCATCCTCATCAAATTTCTTCCAGTTACCAACAAAGACTTTTGGAACCTCCGCCTTATGAAAAAGACATCTCTTTTTTAAATCTTTGGTTTTTGATCCATAGTAGAGGTCTGATAAGGTTAAATCTAGAACAAAGTTTGTCCCATCTTTCTGAATCAGATTATAGTAGCCAAAACCTTCCGTCTTAACCAGTATGATCTCTTTGGTCTGTAATTGATATTTCTTGTCAAAATCAGCAATCGTTTTTAGTTTTGAATTACTGACATCTTCTAAACGTGCTTCAAACTCCTGTCTAACTTTATTACCAATAGAGATTTCTTTGATTTCTTCTTCCCTATAGCCTGCAACAAGTTTTGACTTCTTCCCACTTAAATCATAAACCAAACCAACATTATCATTAGTTACCCACAAACCTCCCAAGTTTGTTCCTTTGGAAGAAAACAAAAAGAGTCCAAGACTTGTTGCTACAACAAGAAATATAGCAATCCCAAGACCAATAAAAGTCTTCTTGCCAAACTTTTTCTTCTTAACAAAGACCATTTGCTGTGAATAAGCTGGGTTAACCATTTGACCAGTCATTTGATTTGGTAAAGGCATGGCTCCTTCAGTCACGGAATTTCCATTGTTGGAAAAAGTAGCTTGTTTTCCTTCCATAACAAATTCACCATTTAGAAGGGCCTGCTGACACTCCTGAATAGTGGGCTTTCGATTATTAATCGCTTCAAAATATTCAATCCATTCTTTTCTATTCATCATCTCTCCTAATATTTCTTAATAGAAAAATCTATCACTAGCTTGGAAGTGATAGATTTTCCAATTATTTAAGCACTTCTTGTGTCTTAGCGTAGTTAGCTTCAACAGCTTCTTTTTCGGCTTTCCACCAGTCTTGGTGATCTGTGTACCACTTGATTGTTTCTTCCAAACCTGATTCAAAGTTTGTGAATTGTGGTTCCCAACCAAGTTCTTCACGCAATTTTGTTGAGTCAATAGCGTAACGCAAATCATGACCAGCACGGTCTGTCACACGGTCGTAAGCGTCTTTTGGTTGACCCATTTTTTCAAGGATGAGCTCAAGAACTTCCTTGTTGTTCTTTTCACCATCGGCACCAATCAAGTAAGTTTCACCGATACGACCTTTCGTGAGGATAGCCCAAACACCAGTTGAATGGTCGTTAGTGTGAATCCAGTCACGGACATTTTTACCTTCACCATAAAGTTTTGGTTTAATACCTGACAAGATGTTGGTGATTTGACGTGGAATGAATTTTTCGATGTGTTGGTATGGTCCATAGTTGTTTGAGCAGTTTGAAATAGTTGCCTTAACACCAAATGAACGCACCCATGCTTTAACGATAAGGTCTGAAGCAGCCTTAGTTGATGAGTATGGTGATGATGGGTTGTATTTTGTTTCTGCTGTGAATTTTTCACCAGGACCTTCACCGTGTCCAGGAAGATCTTCGCGCAATGGAAGGTCACCATACACTTCGTCTGTTGATACGTGGTGGAAACGAATATCGTATTTACGAGCAGCTTCCAAGAGTGTGTAAGTACCAATGAAGTTTGTGTGGATAAATGGTGATGGGTCGTTCAATGAATTATCGTTGTGGCTTTCAGCCGCATAGTGAACGATAGCATCAGCCTTAGCAGCCAATTTATCAACCAATTCAGCATCAGCAATATCACCAACAACCAATTCAACACGGTCACCAAGGATTTCTTCAATGTTGGCACGGTTACCAGCGTAAGTGAGTTTGTCAAGGACAGTCACATGTACGTCTGGATGATTGTTGTAGACATAGTGTACGAAGTTTGAACCGATGAAACCTGCGCCACCAGTTACGATGATGTTTTTATATTCAGTCATTTTTTCTCCAAAAATTTTAGTTTTTTTATCGTTCCTTTGGCTAGTGAGGGACGCCAGCAACCCTTCGGTTTCATGGCTAAATCCGAAGCCGAAGTCTCCGGATTTCCCTACAAGATTCCCTACGGCAATCTTGTTATCACTAGGGCAGGAACGATACTACCAGGCTCCTTGCAGTCGCAAAAATACTGTGCAAGGTTTATTCTTACAAATCTTCTGCTCTTAGTGGTTTAACGTCTTTGAGTAATGGGTGGTTTTTATCTGCTTCTGAGACTTCTGCTTCTTCCAAGTTTTCCCACTTGATATCAAGGCTTGGGTCAGCATAGTTGACAAAGGCGTATTTTGGTTTGAGTTCAAGTGCCCAGTAGTCGTTCACAAGGTAGCTGTAGGATACTTTATCAGACAAAACTTGGAAACCATTGGCAACACCACGAGGAACGAAGATTCCTTTTGAGGCATCAATAACAGTTTGATAAGTATTCCCAAACGTTTCGCCTTCACGAAGGTCAACCCATGTTCCAAGAACCTTTCCTTCATCTGCTACTGAGATGTATTTATCCCAAGGCTCAGCGTGCAAACCACGTAAAACATTTTTACGTGAGAAAGAAACGTTGTTTTGCAATTTTCCTTCTGCAAAGAATGATTCTGGAAAACCAAGCGGCAACATTTTTTCCTTTTGGAAGTTTTCCTTGAACCATCCACGGTTATCTCCATGTACTGGAATATCAAATTCAAGTAAACCTGGGATGGCTTCAATCTTACGTGCAGCTAATTCTTTACCAAAAAATAGTTCCGTCATTATGCTTCTCCAATCAAACGGAGCAAATATTGCCCGTATTCATTCTTCTTAAGTGGTTGTGCCAATTCGAGGACCTGCTCTTTAGTAATGTAGCCCATGCGATAGGCAATTTCCTCAAGATTAGCCACTTGAACATTTTGCAAACGTTGAACTGTTTCAATGTACTGAGCAGCTTGCAAGAGACTTTCGTGAGTACCTGTATCCAACCAAGCAAAGCCACGTCCCATAAGTTCAACAGAGAGGTCACCACGTTCTAAGTAAGCCTTGTTAACATCCGTGATTTCAAGTTCGCCACGAGGACTTGGCTTGATATTTTTGGCTATTTCCACGACATCATTGTCATAGAAATAAAGACCAGTTACAGCAAAGTTTGATTTTGGATGCTCAGGTTTTTCCTCGATTGAGATGGCATTCATATTGTCGTCAAATTCAACAACACCAAAACGTTCTGGATCCTTAACTTGATAACCAAAGACTGTAGCTCCTTTTTCCTTAGCTTCGGCACGTTGAAGCATGGCAGAAAGACCATTGCCATGGAAAATATTGTCCCCAAGAACAAGGGCAACACTATCATCACCAATGAAGTCTTCACCAATGATAAAGGCTTGTGCCAAGCCATCTGGACTTGGTTGTACCGCGTAAGAAAGGGAAATACCGAATTCAGAACCATCACCAAGGAGCTCTTCAAAACGTGGAAGGTCCTGTGGGGTTGAGATGATGAGGATTTCCTTAATACCAGCCAACATAAGCGTTGATAGTGGGTAATAAATCATTGGTTTATCGTAAATCGGCATCAGTTGTTTTGATGCAGCACGTGTCAATGGATACAAACGTGTCCCTGAACCGCCTGCAAGAATAATACCTTTCATAAGAAGGCTCCTTTTTTCTCTAATATATTACCTATATTTTAGCATTTTTCAGCCCTCTTGTCACGGTAAACCCTATGTTCTTAAGCTTTCATTAAGAAAATCACAAGTGTCCATTTTCTTAATCCAATGAAAAAAGGATTTCGATTGAAACCCTTTTAGATTGAAGATAACCTCTTGTAGCACTTTCCTTAGAAAGCGTAGTCATCATCTTCCTCAGTGCCTTTGTGCACTCATCCAGTCAAAGATACTGTTATAGGTTTGCCCATTGACACTAGCTCGAGAGCCACCGCCATAGGTTGGGTCAGTGGCTACCATACCACTATAACCATCCCAATTTTTCGTATTTTCAGGATGCTGAACGCCAATCACCTGGTCATGGAAGAAATAAATCCAAGCCCAATGCCCATCATACTCTGTACCAGGAAGATCAGTCCCGGTAGCTGTTTCAAAGTATGAAAACCATTTGTTAGAAGCTCCAGAGGTAATCAAACTCTTGTATAGAGGCAAGACACTATTTTCTGGTTGAACTGTTGTGTCCGCTTTCGTGTGAATCAACCACATAGGCTGGTTTTTCAGTTTATCAATCCCAGATTGGTCAACAGTTAAGGGAGCAGCAATTGGAATGAGAGCTGCAAAATAATCTGGATAGGTTGCTCCCATGGTCAAGACCATACCACCACCATTGGAAACCCCTGCAAGATAAATTCGTCCCTTATCTACCTCTGGGTGATTGGCTAGGTATGTATCAATGGTCTCTTTGAGTTGTGCTGCATTATCCGACCCCCCAAGGTGTCTGCGTTTGAACAGCAAGCACATTGACCCCACGCGCCTGATCACCAGTTGTTAAGAAATGGCCTTGAATATCAGGCTGGGTAAGTGCATAGACGTCATTTGAAAGAAGGGGAATATTCATATCTGTCCCTCTTTCACCAATGCCGTGTAGCCAGACTATCAAAGGTTTGGTGCTATTTCCTGTACCGGTCTGGGCACTATAAGCCGCATACTGCATGTTACCTACCTGCCCTCGCTCATCGAAAACCTCCGTTGTTGGCATCAAACGATTATTGATGGCATCTTGTTCAGAAGACACCATTTGCGACTGACTACTACCTTCTGCCACTACTGACAAATCTTTCATCAATACCATATAACTTTCCAGCCATTGGTTAGTCCAAGTAGAAAGGTTAAAATACATAGGTTCAGCATTTCCACCCATGTTGTAGCGATTATAAGAAGGTAGGCTCAATTCAAGCGTCACGTACTTGCTGTTATCATAATAGACCACATGCCCCTGATCGTCGGACACATAAGAATTCGTCACCTGACGACTAACTCCTGCTGTTGTAACTTGGGTTGAGCTGTGGACAACCTCTGGTGTGACCTTCTGATTAAATTCAAAAATGACTTTGGTTACAGCAGGACCAAACTCATAACTCTCTAGGACAATTCTTGTCTTTGTCACAGCCAAGTCTTCTGCTGCCCCTGCTTTGACAGACAAGCCTAAACTTATGGCTAACAAGGAAACAAAGACTGTCACATATACTTTAACTTTTTGGAACATAGTCCCTCCCCATTTTTTATTAGTATTCACCTACAATCGATGAACAGTTACTATTTTCTTATTTTCTAATCAAATAAGAAATAGATGTAAATAACTCTAATAAAAAAGAATCAGCCAACATCCCTCAATAGCGAGAAATAGCCAGCTGATTCTTGAGTCTAAATTTCTAGAAGAACTTTAATACTATTAGTCTTTTTTCTTAATGTACTGAGCCACTGGATAGTCCGCACTATCCAAGCTACCAGGTCGATTCATGGCCAAATCAACCAGATTTTTTCCAATCAGTGGCCCTGTCGTGAGCCCTGAAGATCCCAAACCAGAAGCAACAAAGACACTCTCAAGCTCTGGAACTTCTCCAAAGAAAGGAGAGAAATCACTCGTGTAGGCTCTCGTTCCCACACGTTCTGAGAAGGAATTAGCCGTTCTTAAGCCAGGGAAATAGGTCTTAGCCTCTTCCTCCAGACTTGCAAGTACAGTCTCATCAACTGTCAAATCAAAGCCTTGGTCATTTTCGTGGCTGGCTCCTACCGAAATCTTTCCACCAGCAAAGGGGATGACATCTAGTTCGCCCTCTGGCATCAAAACAGGCAACTTACCAGTATCTACCCCCTCAAAGAAATAGTCACGTAATTGACCTTTTTGGGGGCGAACATCTACTTTAAAACCAAGGGGTTCAAGCGTTTGACCTAGCCAGGCACCACAAGCGAGAATGACCTTATCAAAAGTTTGAGCATTAATCTCGTAAGTGCCATTGTCAAGAGGAGAAAGTGTAATTGGTCCCTCCACCTTTTCAAAACCAGAGGCCTCAATCAAGGTAGCTGTCAACTCTGCTCCTTCCACTCTGGCTCCTCCAGAAGCATAGAGATAATGGTCAAATCCATTGAATTCAGGGAGATTCTCAGCATTTTTTATAGAGAGTTCACCAATAATGGGTGATTCTTCTAGTCTCGTTTCTGCATGCTGGTACAAAGCGTCCAATTTACTATCGTCTTTCTTGAGAAGGGCTACACCAGACTGATCATAGAAGCTTGTGTTATAACCATCCTTTTCAAGATCTGAAACTAAATCTTGGTAAAAATCGGCTCCCAAACGGGCCATGCGATACCAGGCCTTATTACGACGCTTGGAAAACCAGGGGCTGATAATCCCTGCTGCTGCCTTGGTTGCTTGTCCAAGACCATGGTCAAATACTGTAACTTCTACGTCTTTTTCTTTTGATAAGTAGTAGGCAGCCGTTGAACCGACGATACCTGCACCAACGATTGCAATTTTCATTTTTTACTCCATCTATTTGAAAAGAGCTGAGTCCTATATCAATAGGCACAGCTTTTTATTATTCTTTTACCCCAAGGCCACGTCCATGACCATCATGACGACAAAGCCAACCATAAGGCCCAAGGTTGCTACGTCAGTATTACCATTGGTTTGTGATTCAGGAATCAATTCCTCCGTTACCACAAAAATCATGGCACCAGCCGCAAAGGCCAAAGCATAAGGAATGATTGCCATCATCAACATGACAAGGGCAGCTCCCATAACAGCCCCTATAGGCTCCACGATGGCTGACATAGATCCCCAATAAAAGGCCTTGATACGAGATTTTCCATCTGCTCGAATAGGAACTGAGAGGGCTGCACCTTCGGGGACATTCTGCAAACCAATACCTATAGCTAGACCAATAGCTCCCATAAGACCCGCGAATGTCATATTGCCACCAGCCAAGGCTCCGAAAGTCACACCGACTGCTAATCCCTCTGGAAAATTATGAATGGTGATAGCCAAAAAGAGCAGGGCTGTCTTGGACAACTTTTTCTTACGAGGTTGAATACCTTCTGCTTTAGAGATGTCATTCCCCAAATGCAAATGGGGAACGACGGCATCAATCAAACGAAGGGCAACACCTCCAAGCAAGAAACCAGCTGCCGCAGGGAACCATGACCACTTCCCATAACCATTTTGAGTCGCATAAGTTAAAGAAGGGTCCAAAAGCGACCAAAAAGAGGCCGCAATCATGACACCTGCCGCAAAGCCCATCATGATATCTAGCAATTTACGGCTAATATTCTTGAAGAAGAAAACAATGGCCGATCCAACAATGGTACAGCCCCAAGTAAAAAGACCAGCAAGCAAGGCCAAAAAGACCACATTTTGATGTAAAAGCCAAGTCACAGACTCATCCTCCTACAAATGGTCAAAAGGATTGGTTGAGGACTGACTTTCAAGTATCGTCACATTCCAATCATGCTCAAGTTTCCAAGCCTCAAGTTTCTCAGCAATCTTTGAGATAAAAAGAGCTTCAATATGGTGCCCAGGATCAATTGCCAAGAGACCATTAGTAATCATTTCCTGTCCTGTATGGTAGTAAACATCACCAGTGATGAAGACTTGTGCGCCCTTTTTCAAAGCATCTTGGTAAAATCCTTGACCGCTACCCCCACAAATAGCCACACGGCTAACTAGAGGATTGTCATGATTATAACGAACCAAGCGAACACTATCTAAGCCAAAAACAGACTTGACTTTAAGAGCAAGTTCTTCAATAGTCTGAGGCACGATATCACCTACTCGACCGATTCCATGATTTTCAGAAGTCTGCGTTAAATAAGTGGTGTCTTTAATGTCAAGTAAGTCACAGAACCAATCATTCAGCCCATCATTAACGACATCAATATTAGTATGACTCACATAGACTGCAATATCATGCTTAACCAGGTCAAGTAAAATATCTCGGTCAGGCGAAGACACCAAATCCTTAACTGGACGAAAAATTGGAGCATGTTTAGCAATAATGAGGTCCACACCTTTTTCAATGGCTTCGGCTACCGTATTCTCACGAACATCCAAGGTAACCATGACCTTCTGAATCTCTTTGTCCAGACTGCCAATCTGCAAGCCAACCACATCACCTTCCATAGAAAGCTCCTGTGGACAAAATTCTTCATAAGTCTTAATAAGTTCACTAGCTAACATGATTCAAAACCTCCTTAATGGTTTGAATTTTATCTTCAATAGCTGTACGATCAGTCTGATTGGCCAGTGGAATGGATCCTAAAGCAATCTCTAATTTATTGATTTCGCGTTGCCATTTGAGCTGGAAAACCTTAGATTGGTCTTTCATGAGATGAGGACCAAAACGCACTTCCTTGTCCGAAAGGCTCATGTGTCCAGCTTCTGCCACCATGATTTCGTAGTATTTGCCATTTTCAGTCATGATAGACTCTGCAATAATCTCAAAACCATTTTCCATCAACCAGATACGGAGATCATCTTCACGATTATTTGGTTGTAAAATCAGACGGTCTACGCCTTTAAGTTTGTCCTTTCCAGCATCAAGGATATCCGCAATAAGACGTCCTCCCATACCACAAATCGTGATAGTGGTTACGTCATCAGCAGGCTCAAAGGCAGCCAAGCCATTAGCCAAGCGCACGTCGATTTTATCTTGGAAACCAGAAGCTGAGACATTTGCAAGAGCAGATTCATAGGGCCCTTTTACCACTTCTCCAGCAATAGCTGAAGTAATCAGGCCTTTTTCAAGTAAATAAATCGGAAGATAGGCATGATCACTGCCTACATCCAAGAGTTTTGCGCCTTTGGGAACATAGGTTGCTACATCCTTAAGGCGTTGAGATAATTGTACGTACATATTTCATCTTTCTATTTTTTTAAGTCTATTCAATTATATCAAAAAAGGAAGTTGGTAAGAAATGGTTTTAACACATTTCCTAACAACTTCCTTTATGTTTATACTTTCTCGCCTGTAAAGACGAAGAATTTAGAAATAATATAGTTCAATACAATGATAAGGACCTGAGAGAAGAGGCTCTCGATACCGTTTACCCAAGCATGACTATGACCAACAAATTGACCAATAATTTCTGGATAGGTATCGACCAAGAAATAGGCCAGAGCCAAATCCAAGACCAAGGTCAATAGGCGAGCACCCACAAACTTAACAAAGCGCGTAACCATACCTGTCTTTTCCTGATTAAAGACAAACATGTCATTTGTAAAAAAGGCAAAGATAATGGCAATCGCATTCGCTAAGACTGCTGAAAGTGTTCCTTGTTGGGTAAACTGGAAAATCAAAGTACGACTGACCATATAGACCAAAGTTGCCAAGACACCAAAGAAAAGGTACTTGAAAACTTCGGTGGCCATGAAGGCTCTGAGCTTAGCTATCATACTTAGTCCAATCCAATTTCTGCACGAACAACATCAGCAATCGTATCAACGTAGTAATTCACTTCATCATCTGTTGGGGCTTCTGCCATAACACGAAGAAGAGGTTCGGTACCACTTGGACGAACCAAGATACGTCCATTTCCAGCCATCTCAGCTTCCATTTTTTCAATGATAGCGGCAATTGCAGGAACTTCCATAGCCTTATCTTTCATGCTATTTTCCACACGGATATTAACCAATTTTTGTGGATAGATGGTCACTTCTGAAGCCAATACAGACAAGCTCTTACCTGTTTCAACCATGACTTTAGTCAATTGGATTGCTGTCAATTGACCATCACCAGTTGTGTTGTAATCCATGATAATAACGTGTCCAGACTGTTCACCACCAAGGTTGTAGCCGTTTTTACGCATTTCTTCGACAACATAACGGTCACCAACAGCAGTCACTGCCTTGTTAATGCCTTCACGGTCAAGTGCCTTGTGGAAACCAAGGTTTGACATAACTGTTGTTACAATAGTATTTTTAGCCAACTCGCCTTTTTGAGACAAATGTTTACCAATGATATACATCACCTTATCACCATCAACAATATCGCCATTTTCATCAACAGCGATGAGACGGTCACTGTCACCATCAAAGGCAAGACCAATAGCTGAGCCAGTTTCTTTAACCAAGGCTTGCAACTGCTCTGGGTGTGTCGAACCAACACCAGCATTGATGTTAAGGCCATCAGGTTGGTCACCAATAACAGAGATTTCTGCGTTCAAATCAAGGAAAATGTTACGTGCAGATACCGCAGCTGCTCCATTAGCCGCATCCAAGGCAACTTTCATGCCACCGAGGTCAACACCTGTAGCCACCAAGAATTTTTCGTATTTACGAAGACCCTCTGGATAATCCACAAGTGTTCCAAGTCCTTCAGCCGAAGGGCGTGGAAGCGTATCTTCTGTAGCATCGAGAAGGGCTTCAATTTCCGCTTCACGCGCATCATCCAATTTTAAACCATCGCCACCAAAGAACTTGATACCATTATCAAGAGCTGGATTATGGCTAGCTGAAATCATAACACCAGCGCTTGCATTTTCTGTACGGACCAAGTATGAGACGCCAGGTGTCGCAAGTACTCCAAGTTTGTAGACTTCAATACCCACTGAGAGCAAACCTGCTACTAAGGCAGATTCCAACATCTCACCAGAGATACGTGTATCACGTGCCACAAAAACTTTAGGACGGCCAGTCTCATGTTGGCTAAGCACATAACCACCAAAACGACCTAATTTAAAGGCCAATTCAGGCGTAAGTTCAACGTTTGCTTCTCCACGAACACCGTCTGTTCCAAAATATTTACCCATAATTTTATTATTAGTGCTTGAGCACTAAATCCTCCTTAAACTGTGATGCTGTTTAGCAAGAGTCAATCTAGTGAAATCTATCTAGACAATCTAACTTTATAAGATTTCGCCAATATTTTCAACCCTTGATTTTAAACATTTTTAATTGGTTACATTTTTATGAGATTAGTCCCTCTCAATCCCATCCATTATACATGAATTTAGGAAAAATGTAACTCCCCTATTTTTGCGTAACTTTTAAGTTAACCTTAACAGTGCCAGGCTGAACCGTAACACCTTCTGCCTTAAGGTCTATTGTTTTTGAAGTGTCCTTAGTCACTTGGCTAATGTCCACAGGGACTGTAATGCTATCAATCTTATCCATAGCTTCTTGGCTACCAACAATAGTCACATGTCCACGATTAAAGCTGTAGCTGATACTAGACACATTGCTAGCCTTATCTCCAGTCAGTTCGACCTTTACAGGAACAGATTTGCTTAATTTTCGCAAACTAATCTTGGCATGCACCTTAGCTGGTGAGATTGAACTTGCTAGGACTGTTCCATTGGTCGAAACTGCTTGAAGGACCAAGTTCCCATCATAATCTTCAGACAGGTTGGAATCGCCTTCCAATACTGCTTGAACATGATCAATCTGGTTAATGATATCTTCACTTGACGTCACCTCTACCTTGGTTGCATCCAGGCTAACTTTTTTAACTTCATAGCCATTTGCCAACTTATCTGATGTGATGTTAGCTACGACGTCAAAGGTCTTGCTGGCTTTTTTACCAATAGTCGCCGTCAAGGTTGATGGCGATACTTGCGCAGACATTCCAGCTGGAAGATCCTTAACCTGAATAGGTACTCGACTGGTTCCTTGACCCAGATTCGACAAATCAGCAACTAATTTAAAGTGACGCGTATCACTACTTGTCTCAGTCGTTAAAGCCAGCTGTGTTGTCGCTGTCAAATAGACTTCGGCATCATAGGAATAACCACTGATAAAGTACTTATCACTATCATATTTAATATCCACAGGAACCGACTCAACGGTTTGTGTAAAGGTATTAGATGCACTTGAACTATTGTTTTTATTTTGCGTATTTCCCGACCATGCCGTGAAAAAGAGTACCACAGCAAAGAAGAGAGCAACTAGCATCTGCCATAAACGATCGTTTTTAAAGAAATTTACGAAACGCTTCATTTTTTACTACCTCCAATCCAACGTTGGAAGAATGACTGACGTGGTTCTTGTTCTTTCAACAAGATAAGACTCAACTCTTGTTCAAATTCTTGAACCGAGAGATCATGGATGAAATTCCCCTTGTAAGCAATTGAAATCGCACCAGTTTCCTCAGACACAACAAAGGTCAGTGCATCTGTCTGTTCTGAAAGACCAATGGCAGCCCTATGTCTAGTTCCAAACTCTTTGGAAATCTTATTAGATTCCGTCAATGGCAGATAAGAACAAGCAGTCGCAACCTTGTTATCTCTGATGATAACAGCCCCATCATGAAGCGGTGTATTTGGGATGAAAATATTAATTAACAGTTCCCCAGTCACCACTGCATCAAGTGGAATACCTGTCGCAATCTGCTCTTGTAAGGTCTGAGTCTGTTCAATAGAAACCAGCGCCCCAATCTTACGAGGACTCATGTACTTAACAGCTTTAACGAAAGCTTGAACCAACTTCTCATCTGAGCTAACCTCTTTATTTTGCAAAAAATGCTGAGGCGTACGTCCAAAGGTTTCAAGCGCAGAACGAAGCTCTGGCGCAAAGATTACAACCGCCGCAATGGCTCCATAGTTGATAACCTGATTCATCAAATAAGAAATCGTCGTGAAGCCTATAAAATCAGAAATCAGTTTGACTAAAATAAATAAGACAACCCCTTGAACAAGGGTCATAATTTTTGTCCCTCGTAGGGCCCTAATAAAGCGATAAATTAAAAAAGCAACAATCAATATGTCCAAACTATTGACGATAACTTTCAGCGGACTATCAAAGAGTGACCGCCAAAAATCAATATCAATGGACGAAAGTATTCCCATACATATCACACTTTCTTTTAATTTTTAAACAGTTTCTATTATACCACGAATTCTAACTATTTTGAGACTACAATCACTACTTTTTGTGATAAAATAAATTCATGACTATGAAAACTACCATGGGAATTCTAGCGGGAAAAGCTAGCCATTTCGTCCTTTCAAAATTGGGACGTGGCTCAACCCTGCCTGGAAAAATCGCCCTTAAATTTGACAAAGATATTTTAGACACTTTAGCCAAGGACTACGAGATTGTCGTTGTCACTGGAACCAATGGTAAGACTCTGACAACAGCTTTAACAGTAGGAATTCTTAAAGAAGCTTTTGGTGAGATTGTGACCAACCCTAGTGGGGCCAACATGATCACAGGAATCACTTCTACTTTCCTAACAGCTAAAAAAGCCAAGTCTGGTAAGAAAATCGCTGTCTTGGAAATTGACGAAGCTAGTCTTCCTAAAATCACTGAATACATCACTCCAAGTCTTTTTGTCTTCACAAATATTTTCCGTGACCAAATGGACCGCTATGGTGAAATCTATACCACTTATCAGATGATTTTAGATGGTGCTGCTAAGGCACCTGAGGCCACTATTTTGGCCAATGGGGACAGTCCTCTCTTTAATTCTAAAGAGGTGGTCAATCCTGTACGCTTCTATGGTTTTGACACTGAAAAACACTCTCCAGAGCTGGCACATTATAATACCGAAGGAATTGTCTGCCCTAAATGTGAGAGCATTCTTCAGTATCGCCTCAATACTTATGCTAATTTGGGTGACTATGTATGCCTCAACTGTGACTTCCACCGTCCAGAATTAGACTATAAGCTAACAGAGTTGACTAAAATCACTAACACTACTTCTGAATTTGTCATTGATGGACAAGATTACAAGATTAATGTCGGTGGTCTTTATAACATCTACAATGCCCTTGCTGCCGTCTCTGTCGCTGAATTCTTCGGAGTGGCTCCAGAGCAAATCAAAGCTGGTTTTGATAAGAGTCGTGCTGTCTTTGGACGCCAAGAAACCTTTAAGATTGGTGACAAATCATGTACTCTCGTACTAATTAAGAATCCAGTAGGAGCCAGCCAAGCTCTCGATATGATTAAACTTGCAGATTATCCGTTTAGCTTGTCAGTCCTTCTTAACGCCAATTATGCTGATGGTATTGATACTAGCTGGATTTGGGATGCCAACTTTGAAAGCATTATCGAGATGGATATCCCTGAGATTAACGCTGGTGGTGTTCGCCATTCTGAAATTGCCCGCCGTCTTCGTGTAACTGGCTATCCAGAAGAAAAGATTACGCAAGCAGAAAAACTTGAAGATATTATGGCCTTGATTGAAAAACAAGATTGCGATCATGCCTATATCTTAGCGACCTATACTGCCATGCTTGAATTCCGTGATATTCTTGCTCAACGTCATGCTGTCGGAAAGGAGATGAACTAATGACTTATACTTCACTCAAATCTCCAGATAATCGTGACTACACCTATGACCTAAATGTTGCCCACCTTTATGGTAATCTACTCAATACCTACGGTGACAACGGAAATGTCCTTATGATCAAATACGTGGGTGAAAAACTTGGTGCTAAGATGACCTTCGACATCGTTTCAGTTGGTGATGACTTCGACAAGGACCACTACGACATGGTCTTCTTTGGAGGTGGTCAAGACTACGAACAATCCATCGTTGCTAAAGACCTCCCAACTAAGCGTGAGGCTATTGGTCAATTCATCCAAGATAACAAAGTAATTCTTGCCATCTGTGGTGGTTTCCAACTTCTTGGTCAATATTACATCCAGGCTAATGGTGTCCGCATTGATGGTATCGGTGTTATGGGCCACTACACCCTCAATCAAGAAAATAATCGTTATATTGGTGACATCAAGATCCATAACGAAGAGTTCGATGAAACATACTATGGCTTTGAGAATCACCAAGGGCGTACCTTCCTCTCTGATGATGAAAAACCACTTGGAAAAGTGGTCTACGGTAATGGTAATAACAAGGAAGACGGTTCTGAGGGTGTCCACTATAAAAATGTTTATGGTAGCTACTTCCATGGACCAATTCTTTCTCGTAATGCCAACCTGGCCTACCGTTTGGTCACTACTGCCCTTCGTAACAAATATGGCCAAGACATTAAATTGCCAAGTTACAATGACATTCTTTCAAGCGAAGTCGCTGAAGAATACGCAGATACTAAATCAAAAGCAGAATTTGAAAAATAATTCTCTTATACAGAAAAAGTGAACCATTGTGGTTCACTTTTTTGTCATATTTACTTCCAAAGTCGTCTTTTCTTCAATCTGTCTTCAATTTTTCGATTATCAATCCTTAGAATGGCAATCATATCAAACAAGAGCCAAGTTCGTTTAGGATAAACAATGTATTTGGGAGACCAAATTGGAGAGAACTTCTCCTTATAACGTTGGAGTCCACTAAAAGAGTAAAAACGTTGCGCAAAGACATAGACCAAATTGGCAACCTTCTCTTCCAAGAAGCTATCTTCTTCAGTACCCACATTCGCGAGTGGAGCCATTCCCATATCAAAGTATTGCTTTCCTTCTGCTTGGAAGTACTGGAAGAGTTTGACAAAGAGGTAATCCATGATACCTTCAGGTGCCTTTTCAAAGTCATAACGCATAAGGTCAATCGTCGCCACCCGTTTGTTTTTGGTTGGCATGATATTGGCAAAGGCTACAATTTCTCCTTCCTCACTCTCCACAATAGCAATCGGTGCCTGCTGCAGATAAGCTTCATCAAAGAAACCAAGAGAGAAACCCTTCTCCTTACGGCCGTTAAGCCAAATATCTGAGACAGCCTTCATTTCTTGCATCTGAGTCTCTGAAAATGGTGGATTGAGTAACTTAAACTGGAAACCTGCTTTTTCGACACGATTGGTTGGTTTACGGAACTTCTTACCATGCTTACCATCGACAGAGAATGTCGTCAAATCAACCATGGCGTTTTCCCCAAATTTCATAAAATCAAAGCCATAATCATGAAGCATCAGGGTAATACTCTCGTCTGCCTCATAAAACAAGGCTTGTAAATTCCAATCTGATAGTGTCTTCAAGAAAGATTCCCAAGCTGCTCGGTAATAGTTTTCATTACCTATCGGATTTCCCATAACCACACACTTGTTACTGGTTTGTGCAAATTGGAAAACTACCTGGTCTTGTCCATCGACACGATACCAAAAGAGGCGTTTATCATGTAAATAAGCCAGGGCACTTTCTGATGCACCTCCATATTTCTCAAGGAGAGCTGTGAAGCGCTCATCATCCATGCTTTGACCAAAAGGCCTGCGGGGTGCCAAAATTCTCAAGACTCCCCAAACTATGGTTGCAATGATAACTGATGCCAGTAAAATATCAAACCAAATATGAACAAAATGTCCAAGAACATCCCGGTTCTTAGGTGGCAACAAATGAGACCAAAAACCACTGCCACCCAAAACGAGAAGAACCAGAATCGTAAAGGCTAGGAAAAGAAAATCCTTGGTTTTGTCTTCCCAACTATAAACAAAGTAACGATGATACAACCTCTTTCTGATGATCAACATAAGCACCAAAGAGAGTAAAATTAGGAAAGACATGGCCCATGAAATACCATTGAGATTGACATAAATTAAGGCCAAGACAAAGGTTATCAAGGAGGCAACAAAAGCACCCTTAACCCGACGTCTAATGAGACGAGCCATGAAAATAAATAGGGTACCAAATAGGATACTTGGGAATTGCCAAATCAACTGCTCCTGAATAGGATCAAAACGGCTAATAAAGTAGACATTAGCCAAGCGTTCAGGGATTAAGGCAGACAAAATCAAGAAAATCCCTAAAAAACGTAGCAAATAGACGAGAATACGGTGGAGACTTCCACCAAATACTCGTGAAGAAAGTTTGAAGTATTTCTCGTTGATACGTCCTCCCATGTGTTTGAAAAAGAATACAACACCAAGCAAGAAGGGAATAACGTAGTAGGTTAAACGGAAGAGCAAGAGCAGACTAACCGCAAGAGCATTGCTAACCCCCATAGAGGTCAGACCGGTAATCACAATCAAATCGAAACTACCAATCCCACCCGGAATCATAGAGAAGATACCAATAATAACTGCTAGGAAATAAAGTGGAACCAGATTATAAAGTGGAACATGTAAGCCCATTAAATAAGCCACACTGATAAAGCTCCCCAGGGCCGTTCCCCATTCAGCTGTCGAAGCTAAAAGAAGACTTAGCCTCGTTTTCAACGGTACTTGACCAAAATAGGTTAACTTTTCACGACTAGAAACAAAGAAAATAAAAGGCAGATAAAGGAAAATACCCAATAAGAGTAACCAATATTTTCTTAAGTCTGGACTTAGAGGGAAGAACCAAAAGACAGCGAATACCAAACCACTTAAAAGGGATAGGCCCGACATAAAGTAAGGCAATAAACGAGAAAGTGCCTTAACACCTGTCTTTTCCTGCCCATCTTCAGAATAAAAGGAATATCGTAGTCCCACATCGACCAAACCAGCAAAACCAGCCAAGTTATTAATGGTATTGACAGCCCAACTTGTTTCTAAGATATAGGATTTGGAATAATCCGTTTCTAGCTCCTTATTCAGTATGATGTCATAAAAGAGCATGGGGGAGACAGCGACTAGTCCGATGACAGCCATCAAAACAAGATGCCAAATAGACAAACCGGACAGAGCTGACTCCAGTGACTCTAAAGTGATGGTCCGTTTTAGACGAACCAATTCTATGACGACAAGAACCGTAATCGAGATAAAGAAGATGGATTTAACGGCCGCTTTTAAAGGTTGAAGTCTCTCTAAAAGACGCTTCATGCCACCACCTCTTTTCGACTAATTCTCACAAGCTCACGAATCATTTGATTAAAGACCTTATATTTACGTTGAGCTAGACGATGCCCTTCACGACGTTGGACATAGAGCTTATGAATCGGAAAGAGTTCTGAAATCTCTCTAGAATGCCTAATACTGATAACATCCCTTTGCCCCATAACTACCCAAACAGGATAGGCAGCCTGATGTAGACGTTCCCTATCTAACGGCAAGTCATGAAGCATCAGACCCGTTACCTGAGCCATGATATCCATTTGAGATGAAAATGGTGACAAGGCTTTTAAGCAAAGATATTGTATATAGACCGCAAATCTTGAGCGTCTCGTCAACCCATTAAAGGTCATATTCCCTGCATTAAGTAAGAGTCCCGCAATCCGGTCAGGATAACGACTAGCATAAACCATAGCCAAATTAGCACCGTCACTATGACCGACAAATAAGGCCTTCTTGATATTCAAATATTGCAAAATTTCCTCCAAATCGGCAGCCATCTGTTCAAAGGTCATCTTAACACTCTGACGACTGGACCTGCCGTGATTACGACTATCAATGAAAATTAAACGATAGTCTCGATACAGAATTCCTTGCTTACCAAAGTAATTCCCTGACAAATTATTGCCATGCAAAAAAACAATTGGAAAGCCTTTACCGAGATCACGATAATAGATGATTTGACCATCTTTCACTTTGAATTCCATAATATTACCTACCTTTTCACTAACGCATTCTTATACGATAATTAGTCTTACAAGGCATTAGGGCTGATGAGTTGGACTTATCATATTCCAAAACCATCTAACCCCCTTCACTCCATTATAACACTTCCACTAGGCAAGAGTCAGAATATTTGTGCATTTTCTGCAAAAAGAAAAAGCCTTTTCATGCTTCTCCTCTTATTGTTCGAAAGTTTGTTGAGCGATGAGCTTATTATAGTTTTCTTCATCTTCTTGGTTATCACGGACAACCTTAGATACTGTAAATGAAGATGAAATCAAGCCAACACATCCCATGAGGTAGTACCCCTTAACCATCAAAGGCTCTTTAAGAGTATAGAGGCCTACCAACATCAAGATTACGAAGAAGCCAAATGATCCCCATGCCATCATGTTGAAAGATGTTGTGTTACGATACACTTTTTTCTTTACTTTGTTCATAAAGTTAGTCTCCTTTTATATACTAAGACTATTATACCAACAATGTAAGCCTTTCACAACTCAAAACATGAAAAGGTTCTCATCATCCCTTAACCTTCCAATTGTTCTGATAGGTCACTCCACTCTTCCATCAGAGCTTCTTGATTGACTGATAAGTCATCCAGCTCTTTCTGTAAGTCAGACAATTCTGCCACGTCATTTGTTTCAAGCATGGCAGCAGAGATTTCCTCCAAGCGTTCTTCAATCGTCTCTAGCTCATTTTCAATTTGCTCAATGCGTCGGCTTAATTTACGCATCTCTTTTTGATTGGCTTTTTGAGCTTGATAATCACTAGCACCCGCTGAAGCTACTTGGACTTCCTCTGATACTTGACTTTCCTCTGCTTCAAGACGTGCTAACTCTTCAAGCTCCGCCTTTTTCTCAAGGTAGTAATCATAATCTCCAAGATAAATGGTTGCCCCATCCTCAGAAATTTCCATCACTTTGGTTGCCACACGATTGATAAAGTAACGGTCATGGCTGACAAAGAGAAGCGTTCCATCAAAGTCAATGAGGGCATTTTCCAAGACTTCCTTACTATTAATGTCCAAGTGGTTGGTCGGCTCATCTAGGATGAGGAAGTTATTGTTTTCCATTGATAATTTAGCTAGGAGCAGACGAGCTTTCTCGCCACCAGAAAGCATGGAAACAGACTTTTTGACATCATCACCTGAGAAGAGAAAGGCCCCCAGACGGTTACGAATCTCAACTTCAGGAGTCGTCGCAAAATCATTCCACAACTCATCAAGGACTGTGTTCGACGGTGTCAAGGCAGATTGTGTTTGGTCATAGTAACCCACTTCAACATTGGCACCATAGGTTGACATTCCCTTGATAAAAGGTAATTTACCCACTACCGACTTGATAAAGGTTGTTTTCCCGATACCATTTGGACCAACGATGGCAATAGCATCCATTTTCTTAACATCCAGGGAAATAGGCTCCGATAGAATCTCGTCGTCATAACCAATAGCAGCATCCTTAACTGTCAAGACCACATTCCCAGAGACCTTATCCGCATGAAAAGTCATATTAGCTGACTTCTGGCCTTCTGTTGGCTTATCCAGACGTTCCATTTTCTCTAGCTGTTTACGACGGGCTTGAGCACGCTTAGTTGTAGAAGCACGGACAATATTACGATTAACAAAGTCCTCCAACTTAGCAATTTCCTTTTGTTGTTTTTCGAAGTTCTTTGCTACAGTGGCCAACTTTTCAGCCTTAAGGTCCATGAATTTTGAATAGTTTCCGACATAACGATCTAAACTATGTTTGGTCAAATCCAGGGTTACTGTCGCCACCTTATCCAAAAAATAACGGTCGTGACTGACAATGACTAGAGCTCCCTGATAATTGACCAGGTAATTCTCCAACCAGGCAATGGTTTCGATATCCAAGTGGTTAGTCGGTTCATCCAGTACCAAGAGTTCAGGCTTCTCAAGCAGCATTTTCGCCAAAGCTAAGCGCGTGTTTTGCCCTCCAGAAAGATCTGAAATAGGCATCTCCCACATGCTTTCATCAAACTTAAAACCATTGAGAATGGATCTGATATCAGATTCATAGGTAAAACCACCTCGCTGTCTGAAATCCTCAGAAAGGCGATCGTAGTCAGTCATTAACTTGTCCAAGTCTGACCCAGTTAACTCAGCCATCTTCATTTCCATATCACGAAGGCGTTTTTCGTCTGCACGAAGACCTGCAAAAACATTTAACATTTCCGCATAGATGGTATTGCTAGACTCAAAGCGACTATCCTGAGCTAAGTATGACAAATTCAAATCACGTTTTGTGTTGATTTCACCACTTGTCGGCACTTCCTCTCCAACCAAAATTTTCAATAGGGTTGATTTCCCAGCACCGTTATGTCCAACAAGGGCAATACGATCGCGTTCATCTACCTGAATATTAATATTATCAAAGAGCACATCCCCTGAGAAAGAGCGCTCAATCTTGTTTCCTTGTAAAATAATCATAACGTTTCAATTATACCAAAAAAGCCAAGCTCCTGCTTAGGCTTTCTGACTTTCTTTCAAAATGCTTGCTACCTTAGTATTAATCAAATCGATAGCAACAGTATTTGTGACACCTTCAGGAATCACCACATCTGCGTAGCGTTTCGTAGGTTCGATAAACTGGTGGTACATAGGTTTAACCACACTGATATATTGCTCAATAATACTATCCAAGCTACGGCCACGCTCTTCCATATCACGCTTGATACGACGGATAATACGAATGTCATCATCAGTATCTACAAAAAGCTTGATATCCATCAAATCACGCAAGCGTTTATCCTCAAGTACCAAAATCCCTTCAACAATGAAGACATCCTGTGGTTCCTGACGATAAGTCTTTTCACTACGAGTGTGTTGGGTGTAGTCATAAATCGGAATATCCACTGGACGCCCAGCAATCAGCTCATTGATGTGTTCAATCATAAGATCTGTATCGAAGGCAAAGGGATGGTCGTAGTTAGTTGATACACGCTCTTCAAAAGTCAAATGTGACTGATCCTTATAATAAGAATCATGCTCAATCATAGCAATTTTCTCATCTGGAAAATTTGATAGAATGGCACGAGAAACACTGGTCTTACCTCCACCAGAGCCACCCGTAACCCCAATAATAATCGGTTTTTTAGGCATGGTAAATTCCTATCTAATATAGTCTTTCTTATCTATTCTACACTAAATCATGATATAATAAAAGCAAATCCATATAGAAAATGAGACTTTTATGTTTAAAAACTTTCCTGAACAATGGCAAGACCTCCTTAAAGAAAAAGGAATCACTACAGAGACTGCCATTCAAAAAGAACTCTTTGCACCAATCACTGAAGGAGACAATATCCTAGGTATCAGTCCTACAGGAACAGGTAAGACTCTAGCCTACCTTCTCCCATTGCTCCTCTCACTCAAGCCCAAAAAATCTCAGCAATTGCTTATCCTAGCACCCAATTCAGAGCTTGCTGGACAGATTTTTGATGTGACCAAACAATGGGCTGAGCCACTAGGACTCACTGCCCAACTCTTCCTTTCTGGCTCTAGTCAAAAGAGACAAATTGAACGCCTGAAGAAAGGACCGGAAATTCTCATCGGAACACCTGGCCGTGTCTTTGAGCTGATTAAACTCAAAAAGATCAAGATGATGAATGTCAACACCATCGTCCTAGATGAATTTGATGAGCTTCTCAGTGATAGCCAATACCACTTTGTGACAAAAATCAGCCACCATGTTCCTCGTGACCATCAAATGATTTATATTTCAGCAACCAACAAGATTGATGATCAAAATCTTGTCGAAAATACCATCATTTATGACCTATCTGATCAAGAACTTGACACCATCAAACATTATTTTATCAGTGTTGATAAACGCAACCGTGTCGAACTTCTCCGTAAGTTCTCCAATATCCCTGACTTCCGTGGCCTTGTCTTTTTTAACAGTCTATCTGACCTTGGGGCTACTGAAGAACGCCTCCAATTTAACGGGGCTTCAGCGGTATCATTGGCTAGTGACATCAACGTCAAATTCCGTAAGGTTATCTTGGAAAAATTCAAGAATCATGAGATTTCACTCTTACTAGGTACTGACCTCTTGGCACGCGGCATCGATATTGAAAATCTAGAGGTAGTCATCAACTTCGATATTCCTCGAGATCGCGAAGCCTATACTCACCGTGCAGGACGTACTGGTCGTATGGGAAATGAAGGTAGCGTCATTAGCTTTGTAACCCATCCAGAAGACCTCAAAAAACTTAAAAAATTCGCCAAAGTTTCAGAACTGGTTCTTAAAAATCAAGAACTTCACGAAAAATAAGGCATTACAAAAGCACTTCAGTTTACTCTGAAGTGCTTTTAACATATACAGACTAAGCTTTTTTACCAAAGTCCTCAATCATTTGTTCCATTTCCTCACGACTTGGAGTTGTCAACATATAGAGGAAGTCGCCTTGCAACTCTGCAAAGGCTGCAGGCATGATTTTCTTAACTTTAAGTTGTTCACGATACTTATCAAAAAGTTCTTCTTCTGAATAAGCATAGTGAGAGCTTGCACGACGTGAAGTCGCCAAACAGTAAAGTGGCTCAAACTGAGAAGCTGGGAATGGTTCGCCAGCAACGATATCCGCATACCCCTTGTACAAATCGAAAGAGTGAGCATAGTTATACACGTCGATTGTGAAACCACCTGCTGGACGGTTGTTATATTCAATAGCAATATAATCGTCACCATCACGGAAGAACTCAATATGGAAGAAACGTTCCTTCATACCAAATTCTTTGACAATTGCCTCACCATACTTACGTAACTTAGGATCCATTTCCTTAAGAACGTAATAAGAATTATCCATCTTGTAAATCATCAAGTCAAGTGGTGTGTGGGCATAATCAAAAGTTGTCGAGAAGACAATATTACCGTCATGATCAATCAAACCATCGAAAGTACAGATTTCGCTTGAAGTTACAAATTTTTCAAAGAAATAAACTGTTTCATGATCCCACTCAGCCTTAAAGTGATTGATATCATCTTCTGTTTCAAGTTTGAAGGTTGCAGCTGCACCAACCCCATTATCTGGCTTAGCAATCATTGGAAGACCGATTTCTTTCACAGCTTTATCCACATCTTCATCAGTTTTAATGACAGCACCAGGTACAACTGGAACTCCAGCTTTTTGGAAGAGTTTTTTCATTTCAGACTTAAATTTAGTCTTCTTAAGATCTTCTGGCTTAGCACCAAAAACATTGAACTGTTCACGAAGAGCAGCATCCAATTCCAACCAGTATTCGTTATGAGATTCGATTCGGTCAATTGGTCCGTATTTATAGAAAAGAAAGGCTACCGCACGTTTAACTTCATCCAAGTTTTCCAGATTGTCTACACGGAAGTACTCAGTCAAAGCCTCTTTCAAAGGTTGATCCAATTGTTCATAAGGCTCTTGACCAATACCAAGAACAGTGATGCCCTTATTAGCAAGTTCAACTGTAAACTGTTGGAAGTTTTGTGGATAGTATGGTGAAATAACAAGATAATTCATTAGTAATTCCTCTTTTATAGTTATTTAGATGGGATGGACAAAGAAATTATAGGTTCATATTATCAAGGAAATAAGGCATTTGTTTACGCCACCATTCCCAATCGTGAGCGACATCATGACCCCACTCAGAGAACCAAGCTGGAATATTCTTTTGTTCAAAGGCTTCCTTGAGTTTATAGTAAGATGGAAGACCATCTTGTTCCCAAGCACCAAGACCTGTACATACGATGATCTCAGCTTGACGGTAGCGGTCGATAAACCAACCATCATTTTGGTTCCAGATATAATCTGATGGAGAATTTTGGTAAATAGCTTCGTCCCCTCCAAACTCACCCACAAAGAAACGAGCATCGTAGACACCACTAAGGGCTACTACTTTATTGAAAACATCAGGGTGTTGCAAGAAGAAATTAAGCGCATGGTATGCCCCCATTGAACAACCTGTTGTCATCATTGGGTCAAACCAACCAGTTTTGTGTTTGATAAATGGAATAGCTTCTTCAATAACATAACGTTCATAAGCGCGATGCATTTCAGCACGATCATGTGGGTTTTTCCAATCACAAAGCCAGCTTTCACTATCCACACTTGAAAGTGTAAAGAATTGTACGCGTCCTTCTTCGATAAAACGTGCACAAGCATCAATCATACCAAAGTCATAGTATTCGTTATGGCTACCACCTGATGAGGCAAAAACCACAACAGGGATACCAGCGTGCCCGTAACGGTTAACATACATTTCACGGTTAAGTTGACCACTCCAGTGGCTAAGATGTTCGATATTCATATTTATATTCCTTTTCCTAAATTAAATTAATTTGCGTTAATAAAGACTAGTCCCATTTTTCAGCGAAAAAGCGAAGACAGTCTGGTAGATTCTCGGCCCAAGCTTCTTCATTGTGTTCAGCACCAGATTGAATGTGAATCTTGATATTTTCCAAATCAACCCCACGAGCAATCAAATCATGATAATAGCTCAATGAAGAGTCTATATAAGCCTGCTTAATATTACCAGCCATCAAGGTCTTGTCAGTATCATCAGCTTCCTCAGTTCCTACATATATGTAGACACGTTGATCTGAATCGAGCTTTTGACGCGACATGTAACGATCAAAAGCATCCTGATGCAACCAGTTAGCTGAAGAAAATACCCCAAGACAACCAATCTGCTCCTTATAATCAAGCCCCATAAACTGAGTAATATTACCACCGAGAGATGAACCAATCATAGCTGTATGCTGACGGTCAGAGAGGGTACGGTATTCCTTATCAATAAAGGGTTTAACCACATCCATGACAAACTCTGCATACTCTACACCCTTACCTCCGAACTGGACACCAGGGATATTAGATTCTTGGTACTTCCACGCAGAATACTCATTCATACGGCCAGGACCATCATTATCAATGGCTACAACAATCATGCGCGAAATATCAGGATTACGCTTGATTGTTGGGATAATCTTCCAAGAATAGCCAGAAAAAGACTCCTTACTATAAAGAACATTCTGACCATCATGGAAATACACGACAGGGTAAGAACGATCTGTATCCGTTTCATAGTTCTTAGGTAGAAGAACACGCACACGACGAAGTTGACCAGTGTATGGTACCTCTAACTCATGCGTCTTCATAACCAAGTAAAAATAAGATTTATTCATTGTCAGAAAACTCTCTATATTCGAAATTTAGTTCTATTATACCATATTTTAAAAGAAAAAGAGCCCCTATTATTGGGACTCTTTACACTTTTTTAATGATTGAATCACTACACTCTTAGTAGTTTGCGATATCAAATACTGTTGATTTCACACGAGTCATAGCTTCAATAGAGTATTTCACACCTTGAGTTCCGGCACCAGATCCTTTAACACCAAGGAATGGGAAGTTATCTGTACCACGTTGTGTTTTGTTGTTGATGTGAACTGTACCAACTTCAAGTTGTTCAGCAATTGCAAATGCACGTGGGTAGTCTTGTGTGAAGACAGCACCTTGAAGTCCAAATTCAGATTCATTAGAGATCTTGATTGCTTCTTCAACTGAAGATACTCGGATGAATGGCAATACTGGACCAAATGGTTCTTCCCAAGCAAGACGCATATCAGTTGTTACATGGTCAAAGACTGCTGGGTAAATAAGGTTACCTTCACGTTTCAATTCAGTTTTAGCAGTAGCACCTTGTTCAACTGCATCATCAATCAAACCTTGAACGAAGTCAGCAGCTTTTGTATCGATAAGTGGTGTAACGCTTGCGCTTTCTTCAGGCATACCAACAGTGATATTACCTACCAAAGCAGTTACCTTTTCTACCAATTCATCTGCAACGCTATCCATTACAAGGACACGTTTGATAGCTGTACAACGTTGACCTGAATAGTCAAAGGCACCAGCAACAATGTTTTTAGCAGTCAAGTCAAGATCAGCATCTTCAAGAACGATAGCGGCATCTTTACCACCAAGTTCAAGCATGATTGGACGCATAGCTGCCAAACGACCGATGTTTTCACCAACTGGTGTTGAACCTGTGAAGTTGATGAAATCAACTGCTTTGTGTTCAACGATGTAGTCACCGATAACAGAACCACGACCTGTGATAGAGTTCAAGACACCTGCAGGGATACCAGCTTCAACAAATGCTTCAACCAAAAGAAGACCTGAGATAGAACCTTGTGTTGGTGGTTTGAAGGCAACAACGTCACCAGCAATCAAGGCAGGAGCAATTTTAGAACCAGCCAAGTTTACTGGGTAGTTAAATGGAGAGATAGCAAGGACAAGACCTACTGGTTCGCGACGAACAACAGCGATTTTTTTCTTGCTACCAGCGTCAAAGGCACCACCTTCAAGTACTTCACCTTCCAAACGCAAACCTTCTTCAGCTGCATAGTGGATGATTTCAGCAGTACGAACAACTTCACCGATTGCAGATTTCAAACCTTTAGAGATTTCTTTAGAAAGAACTTGACCGATTTTTTCTGCATCACGTTCCAAGATATCTGCTGCTTTATGAAGGTAAGCTGCACGTTCAGCATATGAAAGCGCACGCCATGCTGGGAGTGCTGCTTTAGCTGCTGCGTAGACTTCGTCTACTTCAGCTTGGCTCATTGCTGGAACTGATCCAAGTTCCTCACCGTTTGCAGGTGCATAGATAGTAATTTCGTTTTCAGATGTTTTCCACTCACCATTGACATAGTTTTTGTATTGTTTAGCCAAGATAGTAACTCCTTTTATCTATTATAAGACCTATTTTATCATTTTTTTAGAAATATTCCAAGATTTAAACGAGAATTATTCAGAAAATTTTGACAAAAAATAGTTAAAATTGTTAACCTAGGTTAGCCGTATTCTACTCCTAACTAAAGAATGAGTCAATTATTTTGTCTCCGTTTAGATATAAAAAAAGTGAAAGCCTAAGCCTCCACTTTTTATGATTAGTCTACGTTAACGTATTCTTTTGAAAGTTCAAGAACTTCTTCCATTGTTGTACATTCAGTAAGAGCACGGTTAGCGTATTCTTCCATTTTAGCTGTGTCAAGTTTCTTCATCAAGCTACGTGTACGAAGAACAGATGTCGCTGACATTGAGAACTCATCCAAGCCCATTCCAACAAGAAGTGGAACAGCAGTTTGGTCACCGGCCATTTCACCACACATACCAGCCCATTTACCTTCAGCATGAGCCGCTTTGATAACATTGTTAATCAAACGAAGGATTGATGGGTTATATGGTTGGTAAAGGTATGAAACTTGTTCGTTCATACGGTCAGCAGCCATTGTGTATTGGATAAGGTCATTTGTACCAATTGAGAAGAAATCAACTTCCTTAGCAAATTGGTCAGCAAGCATAGCTGCAGCTGGGATTTCAATCATGATACCTACTTCGATATCGTCTGCAACGGCAACACCTTCAGCAACCAATTTAGCTTTTTCTTCTTCAAGAATACCTTTAGCAGTACGGAACTCCGTCAACAAAGCAACCATTGGGAACATGATACGCAATTTACCGTGAACAGATGCACGAAGCAAAGCACGCAATTGTGTACGGAACATTTGATTACCAGTTTCAGAAATAGAAATACGCAAAGCACGGTAACCCAAGAATGGGTTCATTTCTTTAGGAAGGTCGAAGTAAGGGAGTTCTTTATCCCCACCGATATCCATTGTACGAACGACAACAGGTTTACCGTTCATACCTTCAAGAACTGCTTTGTAAGCTTCATATTGGTCATCTTCAGTTGGGAAGTCTTGAGAATCCATATACAAGAATTCTGTACGATAGAGACCAACAGCTTCTGCACCGTTATCATTTACACCTTCAACGTCTTTAGGTGTACCGATGTTAGCAGCCAATTCGAAATGTTTTCCATCAGCAGTAACTGTTTGAGCATCTTTAAGGAGAGCCCATTCAGCTTTTTGTTTAGCGTAAGCTTCACCAGCTGCTTTGAACTCAGCAATTTGCTCTTCAGTTGGGTTGATAACAACTTCACCAGTAATACCTGAAACAGCCAAAACATCACCATCTTTGACAAGTTCTGTGATGTTATTTGTTCCAAGAACAGCTGCGATTTCAAGTGTACGCGCCATGATAGCTGAGTGACTTGTACGTCCACCGATGTTAGTAACAAAGGCTTTTACGTACTTTTTGTTCAACTGAGCTGTATCAGATGGTGTCAAGTCATGAGCAACAACGATTGATTCTTCGTTGATTGTTGCCGGGTTAGGCAATTTCTTACCAAGCAAGTTAGCAAGCACACGTTTTGTAACGTCACGAATATCCGCTGCACGTTCTTGCATGTATGGGTTATCTTCCATACCTTCAAAAATAGCGATAAACATGTCTGTTACTTCTGTCAAAGCAGCTTCAGCATTAACTTGTTTAGCACGGATAGTTTCTTTAATTTGACCAGTCATTTCTGGGTCAGCAAGAACCATCAAGTGAGCATCAAAAACGGCTGCCGCTTCTTCACCAAGGCTTTCAACTGCTTTTTCACGGATAACAGAAAGCTCGTCTTGTGACGCCGCTAGAGCAGCATCTAGACGAGCCTCTTCTGCACTTGTATCTTCAACTGTTACAGTTTCAAATGACAAGTCCGGTTGAACAAGCAGATATGCCTTAGCAACTGCAACACCATCAGATGCTGCGATTCCTTTAAGCATTTCTGTCATATTCTTATGCCAATCCTTCTTTTGTCATTGTTTCTGCGATTGCTGCGATTGCATCATCAGCATCAGCACCTTCTGCAGAGATAGTTACGTCAGCACCTTGACCAACACCAAGGCTCATAACACCCATGATTGATTTAAGGTTAACTGCTTTACCTTTGTAGTCAAGAGTGATATCTGAAGCAAATTTGCTAGCTGTTTGAACAAGCAAAGTAGCTGGACGTGCGTGGATACCTGTTTCTGCAACAATGTGGAAATCTTTAGAAGCCATAATGGATTCTCCTTCTTAGTTTGGAATATTTGAGTTATCAATGATAACCCTTACAATTTAGAATTATAACATAGCTAATTGAGATTATCAAGGTTAAAACGTACTTTCTACAAGTTTTTCAAAAGCCTGTCTCTCATTTTGCTGCTCATTTTCATTTTTTTAAACATAAGCAAATACTAGTCTCTAGTTATTTACAACATTTTCAGAAAATTTCTTTCATGGTGTTTTCAATCGTTAATTTTCATTTTCGAGCAAAAACAATCACATAATTGAAAGAATTTGATTGCTAAAGGCACTCGTTGAATAAGTTTGTTTTCCAAATGCCAAGTCAGCTGTAAAGATATCAGCTTTAAATGTCTTTTCAATAGCACTTGTAATCAGTTGAGCTGCCTCAGTCCAACCAATATAATCTAGAAGCATGCAGCCAGATAATAGAACTGAGCAAGGATTAGCCTTATCTTGATTCGCGATATCCGGAGCTGTTCCATGTGTTGCTTCAAAAATAGCATGGCCTGTTTGATAGTTAATGTTGGCTCCAGGGGAGATGCCGATACCACCAACTTGTGCAGCTAAGGCGTCACTGGCATAATCACCATTCAAGTTGGTTAAGGCAACAACATCAAATTTTTCTGGATTTAAAAGAATCTGTTGTAGAAAGTTATCCGCGATTATATCATTAATCTCTAAACGACCAGCCAGCAATTCTTCTTTATATTCTTCCTGAGCCACTTCATAACCCCATTTACGGAAGCCACCTTCTGTAAATTTTTGAATATTCCCCTTATGAACTAAGGTCACTTTTTTTAGATTGTTCTTGAGAGCATAGTCGATAGCCGAGCGAATGAGACGTTTACTTCCTTCTATTGAAATTGGCTTGATTCCGATACTACTTGATTCTGGGAAGCGAATTTTACTAACATTCATTTCTGTCTGGAGAAACTCAATCACGCGCTTAACATCTGTTGTTCCCGCTTCCCATTCAATTCCCGCATAAATATCTTCAGTATTTTCACGAAAAATAGTAATATTCGTTTTTTCTGGTTCCTTAAGCGGACTTGCTACTCCTTCAAAGTAACGAACCGGTCTAACACAAGCGTAGAGATCAAGTTCTTGACGTAAAGCTACATTTAAAGAACGAATCCCTCCACCTACTGGCGTCTCAAGCGGACCCTTAATAGCAACTAAACTTTCTCGAATAGTCTCCAATGTTTTTTTCGGCAACCATTCTCCTGTTTTATCATAAGCCTTCTTACCAGCTAGGAGCTCTTGCCACTCAATATGACGCGTTCCTTCATAGGCTACTTCTACTGCTTTATCAAAGATTGCTTGGGCATTCTTCCAGATATCATGTCCAACACCATCCCCTTCAATAAAAGGGATAATTGGACTATCAGAAACTTGAAGCTGTCCATTTGTCATTACGATTTTTTCTGCCATATAGCTTTCCTCCCTAGCGTTTTTCTAAAGGAATATAGGTCATATTTTCTTGTCCAATATACTGTGAGCGAGGACGAATCAATTTGTTATTTTTTTGCTGCTCTTGAATATGAGCAATCCAGCCGGCAACACGACTCATTGCAAAGATAAGTGTGAAGATATCGCTGTCAATTCCTAGAGTATGGTATACGGTGGCTGAATAGAAGTCTACATTGGGAATTAATCCCTTCTTATCTTTCATGAACTCTTCAATTTCTTGAGACATATTAAAGAATTCTTCATTCTCGGTACCCTCTGTCAACTTTTTAGCCATATCTCTTAAGAAAATTTCACGAGGATCCTGTTTCTTGTATACACGGTGCCCAAATCCCATGATTTTCTCTTTAGAGTCAAGTTTTTCCTGTAAGTAAGCATAAACATCACCTGATTCGCGGATTTCTTTAAGCATATCAAAGACGCGTTCATTAGCCCCACCATGCAGGGGACCTTTTAGAGCACCAATAGCTGTTGTAATACACGAATAAATATCTGTCAGAGTCGAAGCACAAACACGCGCTGCAAAAGTTGAAGCATTCAACTCATGATCAGCATGTAGAATTAAGGCCTTATTCATAGCCTCAACTTCAATTTCAGAAGGTTCAACACCATTCAGCATGTAAAGAAAATTAGCAGCAAAACCTAAATCTTCTCTTGGTTTGAGGGGCATTTTACCAGTGCGTAAGCGTGCAAAAGTCGTAATAATTGTTGGCAATTTAGCCATCAATTCAATACTTTGCTGATAAACGGCTTCCATGGACTTCTCCTCAGCATCCACATTGTATACCCCAAGAAGTGAAACTGTTGAACGTAAAACACTCATTGGGTGCAAATGTGGACGAGATTGGATAAGAATGCATTGTTCTACAGCATCTGAAATGTCATAGTTCTTACGCAACTCAGCTTCAAAATACTTGAGTTCCATTTGCGTAGGAAGATGACCATTCCATAAGAGATAAATCACTTCCTCAAAAGACGCTTTATTTTCCATAAACTCGGAAATATCATATCCTGCATAGGATAAATGGTCATCAATAATAGATGAAATCCTAGTATTACAGGCAATCATATCCTTAAGTCCATTAATTTCAACTGTTGTCATATTAGGCTCCCTTCAATTTTTTTCTTACAACCATTGGTAAGATACCACCATTTTTATAGTAACGAATATCAGCATCTGCATCGAAGCGTACCAAGGCTTTAAAGGTTTTGGTTTGTTCAGGTGTTGAAGCTGTAACAGTGATAACATCATGGACACCTGGATTTTCTGAAAGATCAAAGCTAAAGGTCTCATGTCCTGTCAATCCAAGACTTTCAGCATTTTCCCCTTCCATAAATTGTACTGGTAAAATTCCCATCATAACTAGATTTGAACGGTGAATACGCTCAAAACTCTCAGCAAGCACTACTTTTACACCAAGGAGATTTGCACCTTTAGCAGCCCAGTCACGACTAGAGCCCATACCATAATCCTTACCAGCAATTACAAGCGTATCTTGATTAGCTTCTTTATATTTCATAGCAGCATCATATATAGGTAGAATATCACCATCATATTTAGTATATCCACCAATTTTTCCATCTGCTAGCTCATTCTTGATACGAATATTAGCAAAAGTTCCTCGCATCATGACTTCGTGATTTCCACGACGGCTACCATAAGAATTAAATTCTTGATAATCGACACCATTCTCAGTCAAATAACGAGCTGCTGGACTATTTCTGGCAATATTACCCGCTGGAGAAATATGGTCTGTTGTAACCGTATCTCCAAATTTAGCCAAAACCTTCAAATCATTCAATGGTTTAATACTCAAATCATCTCCTAAAGCATCAAAGTAAGGTGGGTTTTGAATATAGGTAGAGTTTTGATTCCATTTATAATTTTGACTTTGTTCAGTAGGAATGGCATTCCACTTCTCGCTATCAGAAAAGACACTGGCATATTCATCTTGGAAGAGTTGACGGGTGACGTATTTATCAACATAAGTCTCAATGTCATCACGAGATGGCATAATCTCCTCTAAATAAACAGCTTGACCATTGTCGTCAAAGCCTAGAGGCTCAGTTGTCAAATCAATATTCGTGTTACCAGCCAAGGCATAAGCAACAACTAATGGTGGACTAGCCAAGAAATTCGCTTTAACAAGTGGATTAATACGCCCTTCAAAATTACGATTTCCTGACAATACAGCACTCGCTAGGAGGTCATTGTCTACAATAGCCTTAGCCACTTCAGGACGTAAATCTCCTGAGTTACCAATACAAGTTGTGCAACCATAACCTACCAAGTTAAAGCCAAGCTTATCTAGATAGGTTTGCAAGCCTGAAGCTTTGAGATAACCTGTAACGACTTTAGATCCAGGCGCCAAAGAGGTCTTGACTGTTGGAGAGACTTTGAGCCCCTTCTCAACCGCTTTTTTGGCTAAAAGACCGGCTGCCATAAGAACGTAAGGATTAGAGGTATTGGTACATGATGTGATTGCTGCAATGGCAACATGACCCGTTTGAATTGTTTCTGAATAATCCTCAAAATCAACTTTTGCAGTTTTTGCTAACTCTTCATTATTCAAACCGAAACCACGGACACCTGCTTCACGTACCACTGCATCTTGAAATTCTTGCTTAGCATCAGATAAGAGAATCAAATCTTGTGGACGTTTAGGACCTGAGATAGAAGGTTTAATAGATGACAAATCGACTTCAACAATCTTAGTATACTTGGCTTCTTTACTTGGATCATAGAAAAGATGATTGGCTTTTGTATAGGCTTCAGTGACTTGGATATGTTCCTCATCACGATTAGTTAAACGCATGTAGTTAAGAGTCTCGTCATCAATAGGAAAATAACCACAAGTCGCACCATATTCCGGTGCCATATTAGCGACAGTAGCACGGTCAGCTAGAGATAAACTCTTCAAGCCAGGTCCAAAGTACTCAACAAATTTACCAACCACATTTTCAGAACGAAGCACCTGAGTAATCTTGAGAGCCAAATCTGTTGCTGTGGCAATTTTAGGCAGCTCACCTGTCAGATGTACACCAATAACCTCTGGAATTGGGAAATAAGACGCTTCACCTAGCATAGCTGCTTCAGCTTCAATTCCACCAACACCCCAACCAAGAACGCCAATACCATTAATCATAGTCGTGTGACTATCTGTACCAAACATAGAGTCAGGATATAGGAGCCCATCATTTTCAATAATGACATTACTTAAAAATTCAATATTAACCTGATGAATAATACCTGTTGCTGGTGGAACAGCACGGTAATTTTCAAAGGACTGTTCGGCCCACTTAAGAAACTCATAGCGCTCGTTATTACGTTTAAACTCTAGATTGATATTATCTTCAAGAGCAGTATCACATCCATATGAATCAACTTGGACAGAGTGGTCGATGACCAAATCTACTGGAATCTCGGGATTAATAAATTCGGCTTTACCTCCATTAGCCACTATAGCATCACGCATGGAAGCTAAATCAACAACAACAGGAACCCCTGTAAAATCCTGTAAGATAACACGACTTGGTTTAAAAGGTACTTCAGAAATTGTTGGAAAATTCGGAAATTTTATTAGATCAGAAATGTGAGATTCCTTAACATCGACACCATCTTTTTTTCGGAGGAGACTTTCAAGTAGTATTCGAATGGTATAAGGTAGTTCTCCGACCTTAACATCATGAGATTTTGCTGCTTTTTCGAGATCATAGAAAGAGAATGTCTTACCATTTACAGTTAGATTTGAACAGTATTCTTGCATACTTGAACCTCCATTAGTTAAAAATTTTCTTTATTCTACACTGTTATTTTTGAAAAAACAAATAGAATCGGCATTTTGATGTTATATTACATAACATATATGGTGAGATATTTCTTTTTTAGCCATTTTCATAAACAAATTCTATTTAATTTAGAGAACTTAAAAAAGCCTTTGAAACACAAGATATAGGGTTGTGTTTCAATACTAAACACAAAATATTGTATTTCCTTAAGATATTTAGCTTGATTTTTCCCAATATTTTGGGTATTCTATTAGAGTTAAAAAAGTGGCTCTCTTGGCCACTTAAAATCTTTTTACAAAGGAGTATTTGCAATGGCAAAGATTACATTGTTTTCTAAAAACAACTGCATGCAGTGTAAAATGACTAAAAAATTCTTGGAAAAGGAAGGTGCTGATTTCGAAGAAATCAACATTGATGAACAACCAGAGAAAATCGATTACGTAAAAAGTCTTGGTTTCACTGCTGCTCCAGTTATTGAAGCAGGCGATATCGTCTTTTCAGGTTTTCAACCGACTAAACTTAAAGAAATCCTTTAATTATCAAGTTTTTAAATAGAAAGGAACTTGTCTGCTTAGTATAATGTTTTAACCTTAATATACTATTAAACTAAGTAAGCCTGGTATCTGTATTATGTCTTTAAAAAATCTTGGCGATGTCTCATACTTCCGCCTCAACAACGAAATTAACCGTCCTGTTAACGGTCAAATTCCTTTGCATAAGGACAAAGAAGCACTTCGTGCCTTCTTCCTTGAAAACGTTAAGCCAAATTCAATGGCATTCAACAGCATCACAGATAAAATTAATTATTTGATTGAGAACGATTATATCGAGTCTGAATTCATCGGTAAATACGAACCTGCTTTCATCGAAAAGTTGTCTGCAGAAATTCATTCTCAAAAATTCCGCTTCCAATCTTTCATGGCAGCCTACAAGTTCTACCAACAATATGCCCTCAAAACAAACGATGGCGAGTCTTACCTCGAAAGTATTGAAGATCGCGTTCTTTTCAACGCCCTTTACTTTGCTGATGGTGATGAAAACCTTGCTAGTGACCTTGCTAACGAAATGATTCACCAACGTTACCAACCTGCTACTCCTTCATTTTTAAATGCTGGACGTAGTCGTCGTGGTGAACTCGTGTCATGTTTCCTTATTCAAGTAACAGATGACATGAATTCTATCGGACGTTCTATCAACTCTGCCCTCCAGTTATCACGTATTGGTGGTGGGGTAGGTATTAGCTTGTCTAACCTGCGTGAAGCTGGTGCTCCTATCAAAGGATATGCTGGGGCAGCCTCTGGTGTCGTGCCTGTTATGAAGCTTTTTGAAGATAGCTTCTCTTACTCAAACCAACTTGGCCAACGTCAAGGTGCTGGTGTTGTTTATTTGGATGTTTTCCACCCAGATATCCTTGCCTTCCTTTCTACTAAGAAAGAGAATGCTGATGAGAAGGTGCGTGTTAAGACACTGTCACTTGGTGTTACAGTTCCAGATAAATTCTACGAGTTGGCACGTAATAATGAAGATATGTACCTCTTCAGTCCTTACTCAGTCGAAAAAGAGTACGGTAAACCATATAACTACATTGATATTACAGCTATGTACGATGAGTTGGTTGCCAATCCAAATATCACAAAAACCAAGATTAATGCCCGTGAGCTAGAAACTGAAATTTCTAAACTCCAACAAGAATCAGGTTATCCATATATCGTCAATGTTGATACAGCCAATCGACACAACCCAATCGATGGTAAGATTATCATGTCCAACCTCTGTTCTGAAATTCTTCAAGTTCAAACACCAAGTGAACTTAACGATGCACAAGAGTTTGTTAAACTCGGTACAGACATTTCATGTAACCTTGGATCAACTAATATCCTTAACATGATGACTTCACCTGACTTTGGTCGTTCGATTAGAGCAATGACACGTGCGCTTACCTTTGTTACAGATAGCTCAAGTATTGATGCTGTACCATCTATCAAAAATGGTAACCAACAAGCTCATACCTTTGGTTTGGGAGCTATGGGGCTTCACTCTTACCTCGCTAAACACCATATCGAGTATGGTAGCCCTGAATCTGTTGAATTCACTAATATCTACTTCATGCTTATGAACTACTGGACTTTAGTTGAATCTAACAACATTGCCCGTGAACGTCAAGAAACCTTTGTCGGTTTTGAAAAATCAAAATATGCTGATGGTTCTTACTTTGACAAATACGTTACAGGCCAATACGTTCCTAAATCTGACCGTATCAAAGAACTTTTCGATGGCCACTTCATCCCACAAGCTAAAGATTGGGAAGAACTCCGTGAACTCGTTAAGAAAGATGGACTCTACCATCAAAACCGTTTGGCTGTTGCGCCAAATGGCTCAATCTCTTACATTAACGACTGTTCGGCTTCTATCCATCCAATCACACAACGTATTGAAGAACGTCAAGAAAAGAAAATCGGAAAAATCTACTATCCAGCCAACGGTCTTTCAACAGACACAATTCCTTTCTACACTTCAGCCTACGACATGGACATGCGTAAAGTTATCGACGTTTATGCCGCTGCAACTGAACACGTTGATCAAGGTTTGTCATTAACCCTATTCTTGCGTAGTGAGTTACCAAAAGAAATTTACGAATGGAAAACAGAAAATAAACAAACGACTCGTGACCTTTCTATCCTTCGTAACTACGCCTTTAACAAAGGAATTAAATCAATCTACTACATCCGTACTTATACAGATGATGGGGAAGAGGTTGGTTCTAACCAATGTGAAAGCTGTGTTATCTAAGATGGTGATTTAACGATAGCAACTTCACTACTCTTATTTACAAAATGCATTAAAAGGTCGGTTCGCCGACTTTTTTAATAGATCAACTCAAAAAAACTATATCATGATTTTGAATTATGATAAAATAGTAACGACATCAATAAAGAAAGAGGTTTCTAATGGAAACTTACTACAAAGCCATTAACTGGAATGAAATCGAAGATGCGATTGATAAATCTACCTGGGAAAAATTGACCGAACAATTTTGGCTAGATACACGTATCCCACTTTCAAATGACCTTGATGACTGGCGTAAACTTTCCGCTGAAGAAAAAGATTTGGTTGGAAAAGTTTTCGGTGGTTTAACATTGCTAGATACCATGCAATCTCAAACGGGTGTTGAAGCCATTCGTGCAGACGTCCGTACACCTCATGAAGAAGCTGTATTGAACAACATTCAGTTCATGGAGTCTGTTCACGCCAAATCTTACTCTTCAATCTTCTCAACTTTGAATACAAAATCTGAAATTGAAGAAATTTTCGAGTGGACTAACAGTAACAAATACCTCCAAACCAAGGCGAAAATCATTAACGATATCTATGAAAATGGAACGCCTCTTCAGAAGAAGGTTGCTTCAACATATCTTGAAACATTCCTTTTCTATTCAGGGTTCTTTACTCCACTCTATTATCTTGGTAATAACAAGCTAGCTAACGTTGCTGAAATCATTAAACTTATTATCCGTGATGAATCTGTTCACGGAACCTATATTGGCTATAAATTCCAACTTGGATTCAACGAATTGCCTGAGGAAGAACAAGAAAGTTTCCGTGAATGGATGTATGATCTTCTCTACCAATTGTATGAAAATGAAGAGCTCTACACTAAATCTCTTTATGACGGTGTTGGATGGACTGAGGAAGTCATGACTTTCCTTCGTTACAACGCCAACAAAGCTCTTATGAACCTAGGACAAGATCCACTCTTCCCAGATAGTGCGAACGATGTTAACCCAATCGTTATGAATGGTATTTCTACAGGAACATCCAACCACGACTTCTTCTCTCAAGTTGGTAATGGTTACCTTCTAGGAACTGTCGAAGCCATGCAAGACGATGATTATAACTACGGACTATAATAAAAAACTAGCTGAGCTAGTTTTTTATTGTGTTCAATACTATATTCGAAAAACAAATAGAAAAAAGAGTTCACGGTGAACTCTTTTTATTTTGCTTTTACTTCAAAACCTTCTGCTACACCTTCAGCAAAGTTTTCTTCAACAATGCTAGCACAGTGATCACAGATAGTCACGTTGTAGCTACGCTCTTTAGTAGTTAGATCGATACGACGACAACGGTCACAGACATCACCTGTAGCACGTTCTACTGTGAATGCCACACCTTCAAAGCTTACAGCAGATTCAGGTGCTTCTCCTTCAGCAATAGTCAATGCTGAAACAATCAAAAGTTGAGCAAGGTTAGCGTTCAAACCTTCAATAAGTTCTTTGACTTCATCATCAGGATAGATAGTCAAATGAGCTTCAAGCGATTTACCAATAACTTTTTCATTACGAGCTTCTTCCAAAGCTTTTTGAGCTTGGCCACGGAAATCCATGAAGGCATTCCATCTTTCAAGAACTGCATCTTGACCCACAAAATCTTCTGCTTCTGGCAACTCTGACAATTGAACATAGTCTTCTGTTTCAAATTCAAGATATGACCAAATTTCTTCTGCAGTGTGAGGAAGAATTGGTGTCAATAGTTTTGTAATCTTGACAAGAATATCGTAGAAGACTGTTTGCATTTGACGACGTTCAAGTGATTCCGCACTCTCAATATAAACCACATCTTTGGCAAAATCAAGATAGAAGGCAGACAACTCAACGTTAATAAAGTTAACCAAGGCTTTGTAGATAGTTAAGAACTCAAAGTTTGCATAGGCATCACGAATAGTCTTAACCAATTGGTTAAATCGAATAGTCATGTACTGATCTACAGAACGCAAGTCTTCAAAGGCTACAGCATCAGTTGTTGGATTGAAGTCAGAGGTATTGGCAATCAAGAAACGGAGTGTGTTACGAATCTTACGATAAGATTCTGATACTTGGCTAAGGATATCCATTGAGATACGAACATCATTAGTTGTATCAACACTTGTTACCCAAAGACGAAGAATTTCAGCACCAAATTGTTTCTCAACATCACTAGGAGCAATTGTGTTACCAAGCGATTTAGACATCTTATCATCCTTACCATCAAGCGTAAAACCTTGAGACAAGAGTTGTTTATATGGTGCAACACCATTATTGGCAACAGATGTAATAAGAGATGAATTAAACCATCCACGGTATTGGTCTGAACCTTCGAGATAGAGGTCAGCTGGATAAGTTAACTCAGGACGGTTAACAACAACACCGTTCCATGATGAGCCTGAGTCAAACCATACGTCCATAATGTCAGTTTCTTTAGTAAACTCGCCGTTTGGTGAGCCAGGATGTGTAAAACCTTCTGGAAGAAGATCTTTGGCATCACGTTCCCACCAAATAACTGAACCGTGTTCTTCGAAAAGTTTAGCCACATGTTCGATAGTTTCTTCAGTCATGATTGGTGTTTTATCTTCAGCATAGAAGATTGGGAGGGGCACACCCCAAGCACGCTGACGAGAGATTACCCAGTCACCACGGTCACGAATCATGTTGTAGAGACGAACTTTACCCCACTCAGAATGGAATTTAACTTTTTCAATCTCATCCAGAATCTCTTGACGGAATTTAGAAACAGATGCAAACCATTGTGGTACTGCACGCCAGATGATTGGTTTCTTCGTACGCCAGTCGAATGGGTATGAGTGTGAGATTTCTTCTTTGGCAAGGAGTAAATCGCCGAGTTTTTCCATAACAATTGGAGCCACTTTATCGTAGAACTGACCTTCAAAATCAGGTCCAGCATTTTCCATCATGATACCACGCTCATTAACGGTTACGGCAACTTCAAGACCATTAGCAATACCTACGTTATAGTCATCCTCACCAAAACCAGGAGCCGTATGGACGATACCTGTACCTGAATCTGTAGTAACGTGGTCACCAAGAATAACAAGCTCATCAACTTCTGTATCCCATGGGTGTTCAGTCACAATTTTATTTAATTCTTCACCACGGTATGATTGAAGTACTTCCACATCTGTCCAACCGAATTTCTCAGAAAGACTATTAAGTAATTCAGAAGCAACAACAAATTTGCGGTCTTCTCCGGCAGGTTTTACGAGAACGTATTCGATATCAGCACCAACAGTCAAACCACGTGAAGCTGTTACTGTAAATGGTGTTGTTGTCCAAACTACGATATATGTATCTGTGTCTAGTACTCCTTTACCATCCTTAACCTTATTGGCATAGTAAAGTGAAGTTGAAACCAAATCATGGTACTCAATTTCTGCTTCAGCAAGCGCTGATTCTGATGACCATGACCAATAAACTGGTTTTGCACCTTGATAGATGTAACCTTTTTTAGCCATCTCACCAAAGACACGAATCTGAGCTGCTTCATAATCTGGTGTCAAAGTAACATATGGGTTATCCCAATCAGCCGAAACACCAAGACGTTTGAAATCTTCACGTTGTTTGTCAACTTGTGAAAGTGCATAATCGCGACACATCTTAAGATATTCAGCACGATCAAGTTCTTTACGTTTCACACCTTGTTTTGCCAACACTTGTTCAATTGGAAGACCATGCGTATCCCAACCAGGAACGTAAGGAGCATAGAAACCAGACATTGATTTTGAACGCACAATGATATCCTTAGAAATTTTATTCATCGCGTGACCAACGTGAATATTACCATTGGCATAAGGAGGACCATCATGAAGAGTGAAGTGAGGTTTACCTTGGTTCAACTCTTGACGACGTTGATACATCTTGGCTTCTTCCCACTCTTTTTGCCAGATTGGTTCTTTGTTAGGAAGTCCAGCTCGCATTGGAAAGGCTGTCTTACCTAGATTTAAGGTTTCTTTGAGTTTCATTATATCTCCTCTTTAATTTAATTTACTAAATAAAAAGAGCCTTCATCAAAAAGGACGAAAGCTCGTGGTACCACCTTAATTCAGAGCAAAAGAATTTGCTCCCTCATATGTCCGTAAGGAGGACCATCCTTCTAACTTACTTATTTTCAGTTAGAATGCTTGAAAATGATAACTATCCAAATAGGGAATGTGGGACTCACACCATCTCCCACTCGCTGTTAATATACTTGGTAAGTTGTATTTTTCTTATTCGCTAATATTCAATTTAAACGTTTGTGTTTCGTTTAGATTAATTTCACCTGTTGTCTCAGGTTGCAAATCAAAATCTTCATCTACTGGTGCTGAAGTTGGGAAATCTGCCACTTCACTCTCGAAAGTGTCTGGAATACCAAACTCAACTGGAGTTGAAACAACTTCGTTTGTTTCATCAACTTCTGGACTAGAGAAATCTTCAACTTGCTTATTACTTTCAGCAACGCGACGTTGAAGTTCAGCCATTTCATCAGGAGTGAATTGACGAGTTGCATCAAATGAAGCTGCATCATTTGAATCAGGTACATGCTCATCCAAAACTTTTTCAACAACTTCTTTAAAGGCAGCATCTGAATTTTGAAGATAAATAGCTGTTGGTTGCAACAATTCACCCCATTCTGGAGCACTTGCTAAGCTAAGCTGACCTTCAACTGCAGCCAATAGGCGTAGGTGGAAGACACGACTTTGACGTTTAAGTTCTTCTGTTTCGATGGCAACACGTTTGGCTTCATCTGTTGCATCACGAAGAATTTCAGATGCCTTAGATTTAGCTTCTTCAACCAAATGAGTAGCATTGAAGTTAGCCTTATTAATCAAGTTAGCTGATTCGTCAGCCGCTGAAGCTTTAACTTTTTCTGCTGTTTCTTGAGCCAAAATAACTGATTGACTCAATGATTCTTTCATTTCATCAAAATAAGCCAATTTTTCTTCAAGCTCTTTTACACGAGCAGCAAGTTCACGATTGTCACGAACTAAATCTTCATAATCGTCTACAATAATATCAAGAAATTCATCAACTTCTTGCTCATTATATCCACGAAATTTAGTTGTAAACTGTTTATCTTTAATATCAAGTGCTGTAATAGCCATTACAGGCCTCCTTTATTTTTCATTACCATATTTAATGGTTTAAATTAAATAACTACTTTTTTCTCCGTCTTAACAGACTTTCAATAACGATTTTAGCTTTCCCGGACTTTGAAAATCCGTCTTGTTGAGCTAGTCGAAATCGACCATAACCTCTAACCGAAATCATATCACCAATAATAACTGCCTGATCAGCCTTCTCAACTTGTCTATAATTTAATTTTACTTTTCCTGAAGCAATAAGTTTTAAGGCGTTAGAACGAGATAAGTTTAATACCGTCGCTAACACATTATCAAGACGCATACTGGAAAGTAAGACAAAAGTTTTTGAGTACTTTTCTTGATTTGAAATCCAATCGTCTTTACTTACTTCTTTTAGAATAACCGAAACATTACCAATCTTAGTAATAGTCATTATCGCATAACTTGCTAAATGAGAAGCAATGTAAAATTGAACGCGTCCTTCTTCATCAAGAATAATATCTCCAAATACTTGACGATCAAGACCAAGCTGATTAATCAGAGCTCCCAAAACTTTTGGGTGTGTCAATTTATTGAACTGTCTCGCATATGAGATCTCTAATCGTTTAATTTCAAAGTCATCTTCTTCAAGCTCGTAATATTCGGGAGCAAGTATCACTCTTCCATACTCTTCAGATTCAAGATTTGAACTCACAAAAAATTTTAAATTGTAATAATGAGCCAACTCTTCAACAATCTGAATTTCACGAGGATTCAAGAAATCAGTTAAGTAAGGACTGTACCTCTCATCAACTAAATGACAAAATCCCCTAACCTTCTCTAGAAAAGGCCGTTCATCTAACGAGTAATGCTGTTCAATTTTTTTAATATCTGACATCAGAGTAGAATAAATCTAAGAATTCTAAGTGAAAAGTTTAGTAGAAGTACAATTACGATTATTGAAAAATCAATACCAGCAAAAGCTAAATTCAGGCGACGAAATGGTGCGAGAATCGGTTGAACAATTTGCCTAATAATTCTTCCAAGGCTAGTATCATAAGCTCCTGGAAACCAGGATAACAAAGCATAGACTACAAGAAGAATCTCTATCACGTTAACAACACGTGCCCAAATAACATAAAGTAATACAGACATCATTTAACGTCTCTTCATGTCGAAGTCGAAATTAGCTTCTTGGTTGCCGTGAGCCAAACCAATCTCTTCAATGTCAACTACGACATTAATTGGTGTAAGCAAATACATTGAAGAGCCAACTTTTTGCAAGTTGCCTGTAAGTACCTTGCTAGCACCATCAATAAAGTCAAGACAACGACGAGCTTGCGCTTCCAACATATATTGAAAATCGATTAAAACACATTCATTTTCAATCAATAGTTCTACAATTTCCTGAGCATCTTCATACTTTTTAGGATATTTAATTGCAATTGTTGTTTTAGTTGTATTCATTTGTTGTGGTCCCTGATTTGCTTGTGAACGACTCAGAGGTAAACTACGAAGGACTTGAGTTTCCTGTAAGTCTGAATTAACATGTTGGCGACGAGGAGGGACTGTTGCCTGAGAACGCTCAGGTTGACGTTGCTGACGAGGAGGTGGTGTCTGCACAGGTCTCTGTGCTTTTACTGGACGTGCTTTTACAGGACGTTCTTTAGCCTCTTCTTTAGCAGCATCTTCATAATCTGTTACTTCGTCGGTATCAAAATATGAAACAATTTTATCAATTGCGTCTTTTAATGCCATAAGGTTATTCTCCGTTCTCTTTAAAGAATGCACTGCCTATTCTGACAAAGGTTGATCCATTCTGAATAGCCATGTCATAGTCTCGACTCATCCCCATGCTTAACTGATCACAAGGAACATTCTTTAGTTTTTTCTCTTGAATTGATTGTCTAAGCTCATTTGTCTCAGAAAAAATCTTATCAAGTTCTTGAGCATCTGCATCAATTGGAGCCATAGTCATTAGTCCAACTATACAAATGTTATCAAGATTTTCAATTTGTTTTAGAACAGTATCAAGTTCTTCAGCTGAAAAACCATGTTTTGATTCCTCCCCTGAAACGTTAACTTGTAGGAAGCAATTAATAGTATGGTCGGCACGCTTTTGAATTTCCTCTGCTAATTTAACAGAATCCAAAGCATGAAAATAATCAACTAAATTAATAACATCCTTTACTTTACGACGTTGCAAGGTACCAATAAGGTGCCAAGTCAAATCATAATTTTTTAAAGCTTGATACTTATCTAAGAATTTATCAACGCGATTTTCAGCAATGTGCTTAATTCCCGTTTGAACCAATTCCTCAGCGACATCACTTGAAACATATTTGGTTACGGCAATAATATTGACTTCATCACTAGAGCGATTAGCCTTTTCACATGCTTCTTTTACCGCTTGATAAACATTATTTTTATTCTCTTCTACAGTCATTATTAACGATTTTTAAAGAATGGTGGTGTCTCCAATTCATCATCATCTTCGACATCACTTGAGAATGTAGACATAGTCAATTGACTATCTAGTTGACCAGTTTCAGGACGAGAAATATTATCACGTCTCAAATCCCAATTACCAAAAGCTGACTGCTCTTGTTGAGGAGCTGCCGCTGCAGGACGAACTCCTGGTTGTGGCATTGAAGGTGTTTCATTATAGTCAAAATTTGGTTGACGTTCAAATGAAGGTTGAGAGACTGGACGTTGTTCTTCTTGAACTACTTGTTGAGTAGGAGTTGATGGTTGTGAAGGAGCTGTAGTCACTTTACGTGGTTGAGCTTTGATACCAGATACTTTTTCAGCACGATCTTTGCGAACACCAGTTGCAACAACTGTTACACGGATTTCATCTTTCAATGTATCATCGATTGATGTACCAAGCCAAATGTTAACACCGTTACCAGCTGCTTGACCAACAATTTCAGAAGCTTCTTCTGCTTCTGTAAGCGTCATATCAAGACCACCAGTTACGTTAACGATAACATCTTCTGCACCATCAATAGTAGTTTCAAGAAGTGGTGAATAGATTGCTTTGCGTGCAGCTTCAACAATACGTTCTTCACCAGACCCAATACCGATACCCATAAGTGCATTACCTTTATTGGCCATAACTGTTTTCACATCGGCAAAGTCGAGGTTAATCAAACCTGGGTTAGTGATAAGGTCAGTAATACCTTGAACCCCTTGACGAAGAACATTATCTGCTTCACTAAGAGCTTCAAGAAGTGGTGTTTTCTTATCAACGATTTCAAGAAGGTTATTGTTAGAGATAATAAGAAGAGTATCAACTTGCTCACGCAACTCTTGAATCCCTTCGACAGCAAAGGCACCACGTTTGTTACCTTCAAATCCAAATGGACGTGTCACAACTGCAACTGTCAATGCACCCAAACTTTTCGCAATACGTGCAATAACTGGTGCTGCCCCTGTACCAGAGCCACCACCCATACCAGCAGTGATAAAGACCATATCAGCTCCTGTAAGAGCTTCTGTAAGTGTTTCTTCACTTTCTTCAGCTGCCTTACGACCAACTTCAGGTTGACCTCCGGCACCAAGGCCACGAGTCAATTTAGGACCCAATTGGATTACTGTTTCTGCTTTAGAAGAACTGAGTGCTTGAATATCAGTATTAGCTGCAATAAATTCAACACCAGCAAGACCTTCTTCAATCATTCGGTTGATGGCGTTTCCGCCACCTCCACCGACACCGATAACTTTAATTACCGCACCTTGAACTGATGCGCTATCAAATGAAAAACTCATTTTATTTCCTCGCTTTTACTAGATTCAATTAATCAAACATACTGCCGAAAATTCCACGAACACGATCACCAAGTTTTTGTTTTTGTTCATGATTTTCTTCTTCAACTGGCAGAGGTACCTCAATAGTGTTCTCAACAGGAATAGGATTTGGTTGAGGAGCCACTCGAGGTGCTGGAGCAGGAGTTCTATCAAAACTCAAGGAAGGAGTCTCATTGTCGATTGGTTTACGACGAAGATACTCTTCACCAGACACAGCCTGTTGCGCGATGATGTCAACTTCTGTAAGAAGACCAACATACTCAACAAGACTAATCACATTTGCAAACATTGGATTACGGATACCAACTTGGTTTGGCACGTAAAGTTTAACATTTGTTTCAAAAATCTCTTGAGCAACTTCAACCACACCTGGCATGATAGCTGTTCCACCTACAAGGACAATGCCACCAGGTAAATCAAGTAGACGTCCTCGAGTCAAGTCTTGTTTAACTCTATCAAGGATATGCTTCACACGAGCTGAGATAATCTCAGCAAGGTACTTTTCTGTAATTTCAACAGGTGAATTCTCACCTACAACCTCTACTTGGACAGTTTCTGTTTCGCTTGCTTCTTCAATATCTGCATTACCAAAATTGAACTTAAGCGCTTCAGCAATCTGCATTGAAGTCTTCAAAACTTTTGAAATATCCTTAGTGATGTACTCGCCACCTTCAGAATAAATATTGGTAAATTGAAGTTCTTGAGCACGCATGCTTGCAACAGTTGTTTGACCGCCACCCATATCAATAACAGTAGCACCAAACTCACGTTCACCTTCATTCAGAACAGCACGTGTCATTGCAAGAGGAGAGATGATAATATTCTCTACTTGAATACCAGCACGTTCAACTGTCTTACGAAGGTTGTGAAGAATTGTTGTTGGTCCTGTATAAATGAGACCTCTCATTTCAAGACGAATCCCCATCATTCCACGAGGATCACGAATTCCTTGGAAGCCATCAACAATAAACTCTTCAGGAACTAGTGAGATAACCTCACGCTCAGGTGTAATGCTCTTTGTCAAGGCTGAGCGAACAACACTTTCAACATCTTCATCTTTGATTTCTTTTGATTCACTTGTTACAGGAATCATACCTTGTGTAGGCTCAATTTGAAGAAGATTAGCTGGAAGCCCAACGTTCACTTGTTCAATAACAATCCCAGCTTTTTCCTCTGCTTGTTCAATAGCTGTTTTGATTGTTTTCGCTGCAGCGTCAATGTCAACAATGATGCCATCTTTCACACCAGAACTCTTAACATTACTTACCCCGATGACATTCATTGATCCATCAATAAACTCAGCAACAAGAACCTTAATCGAGCTAGTTCCTATATCTAATCCTGTAAAAAAGCCATCTCTAGCCATTCACTCGACCTCTCAATCTTTCCATTCAATATCTTTGTAAACTGTATAAAAACAGAATTATTCGGATACTATTGTACCATAAAAAAACGTAAAATGTCAGCATTTTACGTTTTTTATTATTCAATATTAGCCTTGAGCAGGGGAAGGACGAAGAGTTGTTTCTTGACCAACAGTTGGATTTTCTTGTCCTTGAATACCCGGATTTTCAGAATTAGACCCTTCCTCAGAATGCTGTTCAGTTGATGTTGTAGTATCTTGATTTTCTTCAGAAGTTGTATTTTCATCCTTTTTATCAGTCTTATCTTTGTCTTTCTTTTTATCCCCATCAGTTTTTGATGATTCAACCTCAGGAGTCGTTGTATAAAGTCCAACTTCCATATCAACAATACTTCCATCTGAAAGTTGGCTCTTAATTTTCTCGTAGTAAGGGAGCTTAACCGTTAATTGAGAAAGAGGAACACGAATGGAATTGCCATCATACAGCTCAATCGTTAGTAAATCTGAAGTTGCTTTAGTTGGCGTAAGATTAATAATTTGAATATTATTCTTGATTTTTGAATCAAGTTTATTTAATTCTTTTACTAAATCTTCGATTTTCTTTTCGTCATCCATCTTTAAAGTGATGAATTTATCAGGTAGATTGCTAGTTGAAACTGTTCCTCCTGTCTTACCACTTTCAAGAATAGAAACATAACCATTTGTAGTTTGACGATAAGCAACAATTGGGTATTCTTTTACTGCAATATTAAATTGATTTGGAAAACTATAAGTTACTGTAGCCTTTTTAACCCAAACATTGGTTTTTTCAACAGTTGATGCAACCTTTCCTTGGTTGAAAAAGACATGAGTGATATAGTCTGTATCAAGAATTCCACTTGCAACTTTCACATCTTCTGGTAGAGCATTTTTTGTTCCTGATACAGTGAGAACCTTTTGTTTTGACCAAGGTGAAATAAAGAAAAGTGAAAATACGATTAGGAGTGCAGCAATAAAAATAACTAGTCCCGCAAGATTTTGTTGTGCAATTGGAATATTACTACTCGTACTCCATTTTTTTCGTTTCTTCTTTTTGGTCTTTTTTTTCTTTCTAACCTTCTTTTTCACTGGTGGTTGGCTCTCATTTGAAGTCGCCCCTTCTGAATGAACGACCTTTCCATTCGCAAATTCTTCAGAATCTTCGGTTTCTTTTTTTCTCAAAAATTCGAGGTTTCTCTTCTGCCACTCTGTGAGAACTTGTTTTTCTTGTGATTCTTGATCCTTTTTTGCCATGAAATTCCTTTATTTTTTTGAAATACTAGTCACTAATAGGTTATAAAAATCATCAGGAGAAGTAATTTCCTCAGATTTAGCCATAGCTTCTTTGTAAGACTCTGCATGTTCAACAAGTTGTTCAAGCTCATGATTTAAGGTTTCCCAACTTAACTCTGCTTCCTGCAATTGACGTGCGTAACCTTTTCGTTCAAAATAGGCAGCATTTTCAAGTTGGTCTCCTCGGCTAGCTTCTTTCCCTAAAGGAATAATTAAATGAAGTTTTTTCATAGCTAACAATTCAAAAATCGTATTTGAACCACCACGAGTGACAACTAAATCTGCCGCATCCATAAGAGGTTGATACAAATCTGTCACATAATCAACTCTATAAAGATGACGTTCTAAGGTATTCAAGTCCCCAGAAATATTAATGACATTATATTTTTCAGTCAGTTGTGGAGTATTACTAATAAAATCATTAAATACCTTTGCACCAGCTGATCCACCTATGAAAAGGACAGTTTTTAACTTGTCATCAAACTGTACTTTAATCTTATCCAGAGCATCGGACTGATTGGACGTTGCCATCCCTACCTTTGTAATAGCACCTATATGTTTTGTCTTCGCCAATCCTTTAGATTGTTCAAAAGTCGTAAACATAGTAGTCGCAAATTTATAGGCAATCTTATTGGCCAAGCCCATAGAAAGATCAGACTCATGCACATATACAGGAACGCCTAATAACTTAGAAGCAATTACCGGTGGCACTGAGACAAACCCACCTTTTGAAAAGAGTGCTTGAGGACGAATCTTGGCAATAATTGCAATTGACTGTAGAATCCCCCAACCAACTTTAAAGACATCCAACATATTTTGCCATGAGAAATAACGACGTAGTTTACCTGTAGCAATACTATGGAATGTCACATCCAAGCCAGATTTATCAATTTGCTCGTGTTCAATTCCGTGCTTATCACCAATATAGTGCACTTCCCATCCATCTTTTAGAAATTTTGGAATTAAGATAAGATTTAAAGTCACATGTCCAACAGTTCCACCACCGGTAAAAACAATTTTTTTCGCTTTTGCCATAGCCTATCCCTTCAATTGCTCAACAGTTGTGATAAATTCGTCACCACGCACTTCGAAATTCTTGTACATATCCCAGCTTGCATTTGCAGGGCTCAACAAGACAACATCTCCTGCACTGGCTTGATCAAAAGCAATACGTGTCGCATCTGCCACATCTTTGGCATCAAGATAAGTTACTCCTGCTTTATCAGCAGCACGCTTGACACGAGGAGCTGATTCCCCTAAAATCACCATTTTCTTAAGACCGGTAATGTCAGGAATGAGTTCATCAAATTCATTACCACGGTCCAAACCACCAGCAATCAAAATAACTTTACTATTATCAAAACCAGAAAGTGCTTTTTGTGTCGCTAAAATATTAGTTGACTTACTATCATTATAGAATTTCACTTCATCGATAGTGTCAACGAATTGGAGACGGTGCTTAACACCACCAAAGCTTGCGAGGGTTTCCTTGATAGCTTGGTTTGAAACACCTGACAATTTTGCTACAGCTATAGTTGCCAAGGCATTTTCAACATTGTGACTACCAGGAACGCCAATCTCATCAGCTTGCATCACCAATTCACCTTTGAAGTAGAGAGCACCATTTTCAAGATAGGCACCATCTACTTTTTCCACTGTTGAGAATGGAACTACTTGTGACTTAGTTTGTGTAGCTAATTCCTTAGCTAAATCTTGATTGAAGTTCAAAACAACAAAATCATCCGCAGTCATTTGATTTTGAATATTCCACTTGGCAGCCACATATGCTTCAAAACTACCATGATAGTCAATATGTGTCGGCATCAAGTTAGTAATCACAGCAATATGTGGATGGAAGCTGTCAATCCCCATCAATTGGAAAGAAGATAATTCCATAACTAAGGTATCTTGATTAGTTACTGACTGTGCAACTTCTGACGCAGGGAAACCAATATTCCCAGACAAGACACCTGATTTACCACCATGATTTAGGACATCAGCAATCATAGTTGTCGTTGTTGTCTTACCATTTGACCCTGTAATACCGATAATAGGTGCTTCAGATACTAGATAGGCCAATTCCACTTCAGTCCAAACAGGAATACCTTTTTCTAGTGCACGAGCTACCATTGGATTGTCATAACGAATTCCAGGATTTTTCACCATTAATTCAAAATTTTCATCCAAAAGTTCAAGAGGATGTCCGCCGCAAACAACCTTAATGCCTTCTTCAAGAAGGGCTTGAGCCGATGGATTTTCCTCAAATGGTTTACCATCATTTACTGTGACAATAGCACCCAACTTAGCCAATAGGCGGGCAGCTGCTTCGCCAGATTTAGCCAAGCCAAGGACCAAAACTTTTTTATTTTCAAATTGTGTTACTGATTTCATAATTCGTCCATTCTCTCAAATTGTATCATAATCATTTTACCCTTTATCCCAAGCTATTTCAAGGAGTTACCTCTTCTTGGTAAAAGAAAAAGCCAATCTATCAGACTGACTTTTAATCTCATGCTACTTATTTATCCTCATGCTCAGCTTTTTCATGATTAAGCTCCGACATGGCGAAAAAATCTTTCAAGGTGAAATAGCTCAATACAAGCATTCCAACTGTAACAAAGAACTCACCAGGTAGGCTGAAGAATTTAATGATTGATAGCACTGCTAAAAGTAGGAGCAATGCTAAGGTAGCCATGACAAAGAGAAGATTCATGGTGTTTTTTACCGACTTTGGTGCAATAAAGAAATAGAATGATGCAATCAATACAGCAACAATCAGATAAAACATCTCTTCTCCTCTCTATATATTATTCAGCTTCTGCTGCTTTTTTCTTACGTTTATTGGCTTTATCACGCTCTGCTTTATTCAAAATTTGTTTACGCAAGCGGATAGATTCAGGCGTTACTTCCATGTATTCATCATCATCCAAGAATTCAAGTGATTCTTCAAGAGTCAAGATACGTGGAGTCTTGATAACAGCCGTTTGGTCCTTAGTTGCTGAACGCACGTTTGTCATTTGTTTTGCTGTAGTGATATTGACACCAAGGTCATTTTCACGAGCATTTTCACCAACAATCATACCTTCATAAACTTCAGTACCTGGGTTAACAAAGATTGTACCACGTTCTTCAATACGCATAATTGAGTAAGTTGTCGCTTTACCTGTATCGATAGAAACGAGGGCACCACGGTGACGTCCACCAATTTCACCAGCAACAACTGGCAAGTATTGGTCGAAAGTATGGTTCATGATACCGTAACCACGTGTCATAGACAAGAATTCCGTAGAGAATCCGATAAGTCCACGAGCTGGTACAAGGAAGATAAGGCGAGTTTGACCGTTACCAACCATTTGCATATCAAGCATATCACCTTTACGTTCTGAAAGGGCTTGGATGATAGAACCTTGGTACTCTTCTGGAGTATCAATTTGAACACGTTCAAATGGCTCACATTTCACGCCATCAATTTCTTTGATGATAACTTCTGGACGAGACACTTGAAGTTCGTATCCTTCACGACGCATTGTTTCAATAAGGATAGACAAGTGCAATTCACCACGACCTGATACAGTCCATTTATCTGGAGAATCAGTTGGATCAACACGAAGAGAAACGTCTGTTTGCAACTCTGCCAAAAGACGCTCTTCAACCTTACGTGATGTCACGTGTTTACCTTCACGACCGGCAAATGGTGAGTTATTCGCCAAGAAAGTCATTTGAAGTGTTGGTTCATCAATACGAAGAACTGGCAATGGTTCAACAGCATCAGTTGGTGTAATTGTTTCACCAACGAAGATGTCTTCCATACCTGAGATGGCAATCAAATCACCAGCTTTTGCTTCTTCAATTTCACGACGTTCCAAACCAAAGAAACCGAAAAGTTTAGTAACACGGAAGTTCTTTGTTGTTCCGTCAAGTTTTGAAAGGGTAACTTGGTCACCAACTTTTACAGTTCCACGGAAGATACGTCCAATACCGATACGACCAACAAAATCATTGTAGTCAAGAAGCGACACTTGGAATTGAAGAGGCTCATCTGAGTTATCTACAGGAGCCGGGATGTGATCAATAATAGTGTCAAAGATTGGAGCCATAGTGTGCTCTTGATCAGCAGGGTTATCTGACAATGATGATGTACCGTTAATCGCTGACGCATACACAACTGGAAATTCCAGCTGATCATCATCGGCACCAAGCTCGATGAAGAGTTCAAGAACTTCATCAACAACTTCTTCAGGACGTGCTGATGGTTTATCAATCTTGTTAACAACAACGATAGGTGTCAAGTTTTGTTCAAGCGCTTTTTTCAGCACAAAACGTGTTTGAGGCATTGTACCTTCGTAGGCATCGACAACAAGGACAACCCCATCAACCATTTTCATGATACGTTCAACTTCTCCACCGAAGTCCGCGTGACCTGGTGTATCCATGATGTTGATACGTGTACCGTTATAAGCAACGGCTGTATTTTTGGCAAGAATTGTAATTCCACGTTCTTTTTCAAGATCGTTTGAGTCCATTGCACGCTCATCAAGCTCTTTACGCTCATCAAGAGTGTGTGATTGTTTCAACAATTCATCAACAAGTGTTGTTTTACCGTGGTCAACGTGGGCAATGATGGCTACGTTACGGATATCTTCTCTAAGTTTAGTCATTTTTTCCTCTTTAATTTTTATTTCAACTTTTAAAGTATACCACATTTTCAACAAAATGGCAGAGCTCAGCTGATTGTAAACGTTTTTCAACAAGAAAAAGGTGCTGTCCACCTATAATTGGTCAGACACACCTTCTGTCATTAGTTATCAATTGTAAGTGCAAGACTAGCAGCTCCAATAATACCAGCATCATTTCCAAGCTCTGCTAATTTCACTTTTGTTGTACGGCGAACTTGTGGGAATGCATAACGTGTAAAGTATCCTTCAACACGGCTACGCAAGAATTCACCAGCTGCTGAAACACCACCACCGATTACAACTGAATCTGGGTTAAGAATGTTTGAAATGTTTGCTGTTGCAAGTCCGAGGTATTGAGAGACTTTATCAACAATGCTATTAGCAAACTTATCACCTTCAGCAGCAGCTACGAAGATATCTTTACTTGTCACTTGCTCACCATTATCTACAGCAGCTTTAATAGAAGAGTTCCCTTCGTATCCTTCTGCCAAATGACGTGCTAAACGTACAACACCTGTTGCTGAAGCTACAGTTTCCAAACACCCCTTGTTTCCGCATGTACATTCAAATCCTGTTTCAGGTTCAACAATAATGTGACCAATTTCACCACCAGCACCGGCAACACCATGAATTAAATTACCATCAGCGATAACACCGCCACCAACACCTGTACCCAATGTTACAAAGACAACATCTGGATTGTTAGCACCAGCACCAACCCAACGTTCCCCCAGTGCAGCCACATTAGCATCATTATCAATAGCGAATGGAATACCAAGTTCTTTTTCAATGACAGAGCCAACTTCTTGAGTTTCTGCCCAGTTCAAGTTAAAAGCACCCGTTACTGTTTTATTTTCACGGTCAACTGCACCTGGAGATCCCATACCAATGCCAATGAAGTCTTCAGCAGTAAGTCCATACATTTCCAAACGGTGTTTCAAAGATTCTACAATGTTAGGAACGATGTGGCGACCATTTTCAAGCGTATTTGTTTCAATAGCCCATTTTTCTTGCACTTCACCTTCCGAAGTCAAAATACCAAACTTAACAGTTGTTCCACCAAGGTCAATTCCTAAGAGTTTTTTACCCATTTTCTTTCTCCATTTCAATGCGATGTTCACGTCGTAAAATCATTTCAGCAGTAAGATAGTTGTCCTTGTCAACTAAACCATTCTGGTAGAGGGCTTCTAATTCAATCTTCATCATTTCGATATCATAGAGCCTTTTCCCTAGGTAAACCACTATGCCAAACTGTTTCAACAACTGTTGAACGTCATATAAAGTTTTCATAGCAATATTTTAGCAAAAAGCTTCTGCCATGACAAGATAGTTTTGAAAACCTTTACAGATTATTGTATACTTCAAGACTTAAAAAACCTAAGTCATTAAGACTCAGGTTATTGACAGTTTGGGCAAATCCCATGTAATATCATCTGTTCACGAGTAATGCGAAAACCAGTTTGTGATTCTACCTCTTCCTTGAAAGACGGAATCGGTAGGTCTAAGTCGGTAATGTGACCGCATTTTTCACAAACAATATTTAAGTGATCATGTCCCATAAAATCATAATAGGTTGTATTATCATTATTAACCTTAATTTCAGAGACAATTCCTTCTTCAACCAATACCTTCAGGTTGTTATAGACTGTCGCCAAGCTCATCCCAGGATTGTCAGGGAGAAGGTCATAATATATCACATCTGCACTAGGGTGTTGATCAGACATCATCAAATAACGAATAACAGCTTTACGAGATTCCGTCAACCGAATTCCCTTAGCTTTTAACTGATTTAGGACATCTTCATAAACGCCTAGACTACGTCGATGCTCAGACATATCGCCGCCTCCCTTCTTCTAAAAGTATTTTACGATTATTATACACTTTTAGAGGAACTCTTGACAATCATCTTAACTCAAAATTTGATTATTTCAAGCCTGGTGCTTGTCCAAGTTCAGCAGTCAACATCCAGATTGTCTTATCAATTTCAGATTTAGCTGCAGTGAAGATATCATTTGAAGGAGCATCTCCTTCTTCATCTGTGATATCCAAACCAACTTGGAACAATACTGACAAATACTTGTATGTATCAACCAATAATTGAATTTGATCAGACATCGGTTTATCAAATGTGCCAGTAGTTTCAGTCAAGCCTGAGTTAGATGAAAATTCTACCAAAGTTGAGTATGGCTCCCCACCGATAGTAATTAAACGTTCACTAATAACATCAAGATGAGCATTCAAACTATCCATCAATTCATCCATTTTTGGATGAAGATAGAGGAAACCAGGACCACGCATATACCAATGAACTTGGTGAACAATTGAAGCTGCTACAGACAAATCAGCAACTGCTTGATTCAAAACTGCTTTAGTTTTTGTATTTGTTGGAGTTTCAGCTTGTTGGTTAACTGTTTCATTGATTGTTTCTTTAATTGAATCTACCATATTAATTCTCCTTATTTAGAATTACTATTATTTACACTTTTATTTTAGAATATTTCTAAATAATATGCAAGTGAAATGCTTTTTCTCATTCTTTTTCGAATAATTAGGTATGTTAAGCATTATTTATTTTTTTCTAGGAGCCTCCTTAGGCTCATTTATCGGACTAGTTTGTGATCGTTTTCCTGAGAACTCGATTATTTTTCCTAGTAGTCACTGTAGCCATTGCAAGCATCAGTTGCGTTTTTCCGAGATGATTCCTATCCTCTCACAACTTTTCTTAAGATCTCGATGTCGTTCATGTCAGTCTCCTATCCCTTTTCGTTACCTCTTTATGGAAATATTTTGTGGGGTAATATGTCTTCTATATTTCTATGACTTTTTAAGTCTTGAAGTAACCTACTTTCTTTACTTCAGCCTTTGTTTATCTATTTTTGATTTGAAACAGAAATCCTATCCACTTCTGATTTGGATAGTTGGAACAGTCCCACTCCTATTCATGGGCAACTATTACCTCACATTTGCCATAGGGATAATCCTCGCTTTCCTTTCTTTTATAAAACATCTAAACATTGGGGAAGGTGATTTTCTCTACTTAGCAAGTGCCTCACTTATTTTCCCATTTTCAAAAATACTTCTAACTATCGAGCTTGCGTGCCTATTAGGGCTAGCGTACTTCCTTATACGAAGAAATCTTAAGGAATGTATCGCATTTGTCCCATTTCTTTTTCTAGGGATTGTACTTCTTACCTTTTATTCAATTGTATAGAAAAAAGCCGATAAACTCGGCTTTCTTTATTAGTTCATATTAACACGGTGCCACTCATTAATAACATAAGAGAGCATTCCTAATTGTTGGAGACCCCAACCGCTGATTTCATCTGAATTTTCAGTTGATCCACCAAGGTAACGTGTATAGATTGCAACCATATAAGGTGTATCTTCCATAACGATAGCATCAACGTTAAGTGCTTCACGGACATAACCTGGTTTTTGATAAATTGTCAGATTAGGAAGATATGTCTTGTAGTACTCATTAGGGAATGACTCACCAATGTAGTGGAGAATATCCTTGTAATTATCTTGGTGTTTCCAAAGGTAATCCAAAACTTGGATGTAATAATCCGTCGTTGTCTTATTACCATGCATTTGGATAGTTTTCACTTCACCTTTTGATTTACCGTATTTATCGAGCATGCCATAGAATTTTTCCATACCACCAAGGCGCTCCGCCAAAGCGTAGGCAGGAGTATTCTCAGAGTAAACAAGAGAGTACTCTTGCATTTCTGGAATAGTCATTGAACCACCGAAAGCAGCAACATAATTATCATGTTCACCTTGGTATTCATACTCAGTATTAGTAATATCAAAACGTTCAGTTAAAGAAAGTTTACCTTTGTTAACCTCATCCATGACAAGCATGTTTAGTGGCAATTTATAAGTTGATCCTGCAGTCATTGGCTGAGTATCATTCATAGAGAATTGCTCATTTGTCTTGGTATTTTTATATGAAAAGGCAATTTGGCTAGACTCGATACCTTGGTCAGCCATAAAAGCTTCAACCACTTGGTTCAATGTCATGTTAGCATAATCATAATACAATCCATTACCATACATGGTATCTGCATCTGCTTCCATGACTGCTTGTTTAGCTTCGGCTGATTTATTAGTTGGAGTTACTTTTTCCTCTTTTTCTTTGTCTTCTTTTTTAGTGACTTTAGAACTAGAGCCGAAGATATTTCCAAGGCTACCGGTGTGACCAGCTTGTTTACCACGTCCTGCTAAAGCAAGCATGGCAACAAACAAAAGTATTACCAGAACACCTAGGAAGGCTAAGATAAGATATGCTTTTTTATCATCACGAGATGATTTTGATTTAGATTTCTTAGAGCGTTTACTTCTAAGTGCCAAGGTTTCAGTTTTTGTTTCTTTTTCCTTGTGCTCAACTGGTACTACTGTTTCTTCAGCTACTTTTTTGTCTGCTGATTTTTTAGAAACCTTTTTTGTATCTTTTTTCGCTTCTTTTTTGTTGGCCTTTTTAGCGCCTTTTTTGACATCTTTTTTAGTATCTTTAGTGTCTTTCTTGACGTCTTGTTGAAGGTCTTGTTTTACCGAATCTTTCTTTTTATCTTTAGTTTTTCGGCGACTTCCACTGTACTTCTTGCTTGAATGTTTTTTCTTTTTTTTCATAACAATAATAGTTTAAGCTATAATTCACTAAAAAGCAAGGAGATTTTACAATCATATTACAAAAAAATTATCCTCTTTTATTGAGGATAATTTTAAACTTATTTAGCTGCTGCATAAAGCTCAGCAACTTTATTCCAGTTAATGATTTCAAAGAAAGCTTTGATGTAGTTTGGACGTACGTTACGGTAGTTTAGGTAGTAAGCATGCTCCCAAACATCAAGCGCCAAGATTGGTTTCTTACCGTCTGAGATAGGAGTGTCTTGGTTAGCAGTTGAAACAACTTCAAGTTTACCTTCATTGTTAACAACAAGCCATGCCCAACCTGAACCAAAACGAGTTGTTGCTGCTACTGTGAAAGCTTCTTGAAAGGCTTCAAATGATCCGAAAGCTTCGTTAATAGCAGCTGCTACTTCAGCAGTTGGTTCTTGTTTTTCAGGAGACAAAAGTTCCCAGAAAAGTGCGTGGTTAAGGTGTCCACCACCATTATTAATAAGTGCTTGACGAATATCAGCTGGGATTTGTTCCACATCAGCCAAAAGTGCTTCAAGGTCTTCACCAATTTCTGGGTGTTTTTCAAGAGCAGCATTAGCATTTGCTACATAAGTTGCATGGTGTTTATCGTGGTGAAGAGTCATTGTTTCAGCATCAATGTATGGTTCCAAAGCATCATATGCGTAAGGAAGGTCTGGAAGAATAATTGCCATAGTAAAGGTCCTCTTTTCATTTTTTCTTCATTTTACCGCAAAGTGGTAGAGCTTTCAAAAATTTTGCTTACAAAATCATAGAAAACTCTAAACCTCTAGCGGTTTGATAGAATTTTTAAAAGTGCTAAATCAAACAAGTAGTCTTTATCTAAAGTTCCTGTTTTTATCTGGTAATCTGTCTCTACTAAAATCTTAATCGTCATCTTTAAGAATGCTACTGATAAGGGACGGCTATCTCTCAGTGCGAAACGAACCTGAAACTGATTAACTTTACGCCCTAGATAATCTGAGAGACTTGAAACAATTTGCTGCTCACTTTTACCTTGAGCAGATAAAAGTTTAACCTGTAAATAGGTACGAAACTGTCCCAACATAACAGCAATCAACTTAATCTCATCTTCACCCTGCAGCCGTAAATCATGAACCAATTCACGAACGCTCTGAATCTGTCCTCGTATAAGAAGTTGCGTCATATCAAAAATGTTATCTTGCAAACTTTTCGGAATGGCCTCAGCAATATCTTGTGATGAGATATTCCCTTCAGTTTTATATCCCTTTAGAAAAGCTAAGTTTTTTTGAACATCTGAAAAATCAAAATTCGACTTGATCAAAAGTTTTTCAAAAACTCCTGTATCAAAAGTAAGCCCCTCTTGATGCGCCTGCTTTTGAAAATAGGTTCTAAGTTCTGCATCTTTTAAAGGACTAGCTTCAAGCACCATGGCATCACGTTTGAGAAGTTTGACTAAACGACGCTTTCCATCTAGCTTTCCTGCAGACATTAAGACAAGGCGAGTTGTTTCAACAGGAGACTCAAGATAATTTTCAAGACGCTTCAACTCTTTCTCATCCAGATACGACTTTTTAGCAGTAGTCATATCTGCGAAATGATCAAAAATGACCACCTTCTCATCGGCAAAAAAAGGCATACTTTCTAAATCGAGCTCAGCATCTTGATAATCAGTCTCTGACATATCAAAATAAGAATAGGTCAAGTCACTGGGATCGAAACCAATTTGTTTTAAAAATTTTTCTTTAGCTTGACTATACTGCCCTAAATCCTCACCAGCCAAGACAGTTATCGTGGGAAGCTTTTCTTTGGACAGCTTTTCAATCGTTTCCATAGCAATCATGGTCCTATTATAACAGAAATTTTCCCATAACAAAAAGCTCACCACTAAAGTGATGAACTTTACTTGATTAACCAGAGTTACGAAGACCTGTTGCAATACCATTGATGGTAATGTGAATAAGGCTAATTTCGTCATCGGTCAAATCATTGTTACGAAGACGTTTAATCAATTCAATTTGGATGTAGTTCAAGACATTGAAGTATGGCAAACGGAAGTCCAAACTTGCTTTAAGTGACGGACTCTCATCTAGGAAGCCATCATGTTTTTCAATAGCAAGAATGACATCTTTAGTCAACTGCCACTCATCCAAAATAATATTGAAGACACTACGAACTTCTTCACTTTCTGCCAATTGTGCATAGTGGAAGGCGATATTCATATCTGATTTTGAAAGCACCATGTCTACGTTTGACAAAAGTGAACGGAAGAATGGCCATGTTTCAAACATATGTTGAAGTTTCTCGAGGTTGCCTTCTTCAGCTTGGATAAAGCGATTAAAGGCAGAACCCACACCATACCAACCTGGGAACATGATACGGTTTTGTGACCATGAGAATACCCAAGGAATCGCACGAAGACCAGAAATTTCAGTAATAGTCTTACGAGCAGCTGGACGAGAACCAATATTCAAACTTGACACTTCTTTGATAGGACTAGCTTCAAAGAAGTAATCGTAGAAATGTTCATTTCCAAAGACAAGGTCACGATAAATAACATTTGAATCGTGAACAATTCCGTCCATAACCTCACGGAAATCAACCAATTCTTCTGGATCGGCAATTTGACGTGTCACCATACGGTCAAGAGCAGCTGAAACAAGCATTTCAAGATTGTAGTAAGCAGCATCCTTGTTGCCATATTTATTACCGATAACCTCACCTTGTTCAGTCAAGCGGATACGGTCTTTGATTGTACCAAATGGTTGAGAAGTAATGGCATCATATGATGGGCCACCACCACGACCAACAGTACCACCACGACCATGGAAGAAGGTAATCTTAATACCACGCTCTTCCCCAATCTTAGTCAATTCATTTTGAGCCTTGTAGAGGGTCCAACCAGATGACAAATAACCACCATCTTTGTTAGAGTCTGAGTAACCCAACATGATTTCTTGGTAATTGTTACTATTTTTAATCCAACGTTTAACGATATCATAACCAAGGTATTGTTTCATGATATCATTAGAGTTTTCCAAGTCTTCGATAGTTTCAAAAAGTGGAACGATTTGGACACGCGCACGTTCTGTATCAACCAAGCCAACTTCTTTAAGAAGGATAGCCAACTCAAACATATCAGAAACGCTCTCAGTGTGAGAAATGATATGTTGTTTGATGACATCTTCACCAATATAGTCTTTCAAGAGACGAGCTGTACGGAAGATTGCCAATTCTTTTTCAAGAATTTCTGACTTAGGCACATTAGTTGATGACAAAGTACGAGGATCTTCTTGCAATTCTTTGAGAAGAACCGCAACCTTTTCAACCTCAGTCAATTCACTATAGTTATCAACAATATTAGCAGACTTAAGCAATTCTGCTACACAAGTTTCATGAACGCTTGAATCCTGACGCATATCGATTGTAGCAAGATAGAAACCAAAGACTTCTACAGCTTGGAGAAGCTCTTCAAAATCACCTGAAATTAAGACAGCATCGTCGTTTTCAAGAAGTGAATTTTTGATTGCCAAAAGATCATCATGGAAATCCTCAGCTGTTTCATAAAATTCAGTCGTTTGTTGTGAGACAGCTTGAAGACTTTGGCTGAGACGTTGTTGCACGTAATCAGCTACTACTTCACCCGTTGAAGCTGAGCCTAGACGAACATTTTCAGAAAGACGTTTGGAAACCCTTTCCTTGCTAAAGTTTCCTTCTTTAAAGAAAAGAAGTGTCTGAATCAACTTAGACTGGATGTAACTGAAAGCACGACGGTAAGGTTCATTTTCACGATAAACAGATGTATCTGGAGAATGTTTCGCCATCTCTGCTACTGTATCTGAAACCTCAGTCAAGCGTGATGAGAGGGAGAATGAACGGTAAAGATTATCAACTTTTTCAATATAGTAGTTAAGGATAACTTCACTTTGTACAGTGGCAGAAAGTTTAAGAGTTTCTGCTGTTACAAATGGGTTCCCGTCACGGTCACCACCAATCCACATTCCCATAGTAATAGGTGTTGGATTGTCAAGTTCGATACCTTTTTCAACTGCTAAACGTTTGAATTCATGTGATAAGTTTGTAATCGCCTTAATCAATGAGGAGTTATAATACTCCATAACGTTAGTGATTTCGTTTTTAACCTTAAGTTTTTTCTCACGAATGATATCTGTTTGCATCATGATTTCTACATAACGACGCAAATCTGCATACCATTTATCCTTGTTGATAAGACCAGCCTTAACATCACGATGCTTACGGAGAAGTTCGTGAATGTGGTTAGTCAATTCAAGCATGGTTTTACGTTGAACCTGAGTTGGGTGGGCTGTCAATACTGGCACGACATTAACATGTTCAAGAATGTCACGTGCATTTTCACTTTCAGCGACAACATCAAAGGTTTCAGACAACTTACCTAGATAAGATTCATCAATATTGTTCTTGTGGTTGACTTCATAAGCCAAATCCACGTCTTCAGAGATATTAATCAAAAGAGGTAACAAAGAGAAATAACGTGATGCAACGACCATATCGTCATTTGTCATTTCTGAAATGGCTTGTGTAAGGGCCACATAGTCACCTTCATCATAAAGTTCAACCAAATGTTGGATAGTTGTGAGACCTTGCTCGCCAGCCATGCCTCGTGTTGCATCATCCAACAATTCTTTCAAGATACCAACTTCTTCAGAGATGATTTCCTGGTTGTTACTGCTTTCCAATTTGTTAAAAGCCAAACCTTATTCTCCTTACTTTATGTAGTACCCTCTTATCATATCACTTTTAAAACAAAAGTAAACTATTTTCCTTTAAATCGTCAGTTATTTTGCAATTTTCCGACTTTTTCAAACAAATTTTCAAGGCTATTTCCGAACTTTATTAAAAAAGACTCTGAAACAGAGTTCAGAATCTTAATTATACTTTTCTTGATAGAATTTGATTTCATCGCCATCTTCAACCTTAAGTTGGTTGGCTGCTTTTTCACCAAGTTTACCATTGACATCAAACATCCAATAGATACCCTTATCTTTATCTTGAGAAATACCATCAATCTCAGTGATGAAGCCATCGTTTTCTTGAACAGGATATACCTCTTCCAAGACATCAAGTACTGTATCACCTTTTTGGATTTCTACTGATTTTTTCTTACTTTCCTTATCTGTTTTCAAAATCAAAGTCACTTGACCTTGAACCTTAGACTGATGATTATTTGTACTGCTAGTAAGTTTAGCTGCCTCATTTTTTCCACAGGCTGCTAGAGTAACAAGTGATAAAGCAAGAAAAATATATGTCGCTATTTTTTTCATTTCAAAAACCTCCTAAAAATAGACTGGATGAATGGATAGAATAGAAGCGTCGATACTGCATGATAGGTGTCGTAAAGAAGACCAGAGATAACAAAGGTAAGACCACTCTTAAATAGGAGGCCATAACTGTAATCCATGAGAACTCCGTAGAGAAAGGACAAAAGAGTTACCAAAGCTATCTGCCAAACAAGTGATAACCTAGGTGCAATCAAACTCCAAAGAGCCATCAAAACGCCGAAAGCCAGAATCTGATTAAAGACCCAGGGACCAAACCCAAAGATGAATCCTGAGATGGCCATGGTTAAAGCCATAATCAAGAGACCATCTACCAAGCCCAAATAAAGAACAGCCACAAAAAACATAGCTGTAATAGGCTGAATATTTGGCAATCCTATAAATGCTGACCGTAATCCTACTGCCAGAGCTGACAGAATAGCTATCCGAGCCATTCGTTGAATCGTTAATTTCATATATCTATTATGCCAGAAATAAGGAAATATGACTAGTTTTAAAAAATAAAAACTAAAGATTTCTTGAAATACAGAGTGAGATCGTACAAATTGTAGAAAATAACATTCCTTGTTGCCTCTCCCAAATATCAAACAGTTTGAGCAGGCTGAATATTTGATATAAAAAGTGTTCTCTCATTCACTATCCTCTGTCATCTTGACAACGATAAAAAATTAAGTTCAATTAATTATAAAAGTTAACTTGACTTATTTTTTATTTTAAAGTATATTAAACTCAAGGAGGTAGCTAATGATTCAAATTGAAAATATTAATGTGTCTTACCAACAGACATTGGCTCTGGATAATATCACCTTAAACTTGGAGGGACCTAGTATTACTGGGATTATTGGACCAAATGGTGCTGGTAAATCAACTCTAATTAAAGCATTAATTGGTATTATTCCTCACTCTGGAAAAATCCTTTTCAATAAACAACCTATTCGTCAGCAATTGAATCGTATTTCCTATGTTGCACAGAAGGCTGATATTGATTTTAACTTTCCGATTACTGTCAGAGAGTGCATCTCTCTAGGACTCTATCCCAAAACCAAGTTCTTTAAACGTCTATCTAAGAGTGATTGGTCTAAGGTCACAGATGCTTTAACACTACTTGGTCTAAATGATTTGGCCCATCGACAAATAAGCCAATTATCAGGAGGGCAATTTCAACGTGTTCTAATCGCTCGTTGTCTTGTACAAGAGGCTGATATTATTTTATTAGATGAACCCTTTGTAGGGATTGACTCTGTTAGCGAAGATATTATCATGAACACCTTGAGAGAACTTAGGGACAAAGGTAAGCTTATTCTTATTGTCCACCATGATTTGAGCAAAGTTCCTCATTATTTTGACCAAGTTATCCTCCTAAATCGTAAACTGATTGCTAGTGGGCCTACTAATCTTGTTTTTAATGAGGATAATCTCCGTAAAACCTACGGTAACAGTTTATTTTATAAAGGAGATGTAAATGATTTCTGAATTTATTGATGGTTTGCTAAATTTCCACTACTTACAAAATGCTCTTATAACGGCTTTAGTTATTGGAATTGTCGGAGGGGCTGTTGGTTGTTTTATTATTCTAAGAGGCATGTCGCTTATGGGTGATGCGATTTCACATGCGGTTTTACCCGGCGTAGCTACTTCCTTTATCTTGGGTATTAACTTTTTCATAGGAGCCATCATCTTTGGACTTTTAGCTTCTACAATGATTACCTATATCAAAAGCAATTCCATTATTAAGAGTGACACGGCAATTGGGATTACCTTTTCGAGCTTTCTAGCTCTCGGTATTATTCTCATCGGTGTTGCTAATAGTTCCACAGATCTCTTTCATATTCTCTTCGGGAATATTCTAGCTGTACAAGACATGGATATGTGGATAACGATTATCGTTTCACTTCTCGTACTAGCAACTATTACAATCTTCTTTCGCCCTCTACTCCTAACATCCTTTGATCCAATTTTGGCCAAGTCTATGGGAGTTAAGGTCACCTTCTACCACTACTTACTTATGGTTATTCTAACTTTGGTTTCTGTAACTGCCATGCAGAGTGTTGGCACTATTCTTATTGTGGCACTTTTAATTACACCGGCTGCCACTGCCTACCTTTATGTTCATAGCCTAAAAACAATGATTCTTCTCTCATCAGGATTGGGGGCTCTGGCATCTGTTCTAGGTCTTTTTATCGGCTATAGTTTTAATATTGCAGCTGGTTCGAGCATTGTATTAACGTCTGCTCTACTCTTTCTCATCAGCTTTTTCATCGCCCCAAAACAAAGTGGCATGAATAAAACTTCTAAACAATAAAAAATAGGATGAAAATAATATGAAAAAAATACTATCAACAATAGTACTACTACTTTTAGCGGTAGTTACTCTAACAGCTTGTACCAATAAACAAGGCAGTAACAAGGATAAATTACGAGTCGTTACGACCAATTCCATTATTGCTGATATCACCAAAAATATTGCCGGAGATAAAATCACTCTCCACAGTATTGTCCCCGTTGGTAAGGATCCTCACGAATACGAACCCCTTCCTGATGATGTAAAGAAGACATCGCAAGCTGACTTGATTTTTTACAACGGTATCAATTTAGAAACTGGTGGAAATGCTTGGTTTACTAAGTTAGTCAAGAATGCTCATAAGACAGAAAATAAAGATTATTTTGCAGTTAGTGATGGTGTTAAGGTAATTTACCTTGAAGGTCAATCAGAAAAAGGTAAGGAAGATCCCCACGCTTGGCTTAATCTGGAAAATGGGATTATTTATGCTCAAAATATTGCCAAGCAACTGATTGCTAAGGACCCTAAAAACAAGACCTACTACGAAAAGAATCTAAAATCCTATACTGACAAACTTAGTAAACTGGACCAAGAAGCTAAAGAAACATTTAACAAGATTCCCGATGAGAAAAAACTGATTGTCACTAGTGAAGGATGCTTCAAATACTTCTCAAAAGCCTATGGCGTACCATCTGCCTACATCTGGGAAATCAATACAGAAGAAGAAGGCACACCAGACCAAATCAAAACACTCGTGGAAAAACTACGTCAAACAAAGGTACCAGCTCTCTTTGTCGAATCTAGTGTCGATGAACGCCCTATGAAAACAGTATCTAAGGATACCAATATTCCTATCTATGCAAAGATCTTTACAGATTCTATTGCTGAAAAAGGGCAAGACGGTGACAGCTACTACAACATGATGAAATATAATCTGGATAAAATCACCCAAGGCTTGAATCAGTAAAAATCTTATCTAAGAAACATTCTGTATTCTTATGATAAATCTGTTATACTAAGGTGAGACTATTTTCAAAGGAAGAGAAATGACACCTAACAAAGAAGACTACCTCAAATGTATCTATGAGATTGGTACTGAAGAAGGCAAAATAAGCAATAAGGAAATCGCAAACCGTATGCAGGTGTCTCCACCTGCTGTGACGGAAATGATTAAGAAATTGATTTCAGAAGACCTCATCATCAAAGACAAAGTCAAGGGCTATCTTCTAACGAAAACTGGTAAAATCAATGTCGCTGAACTCTATCGGAAACATCGCCTCATCGAAGTCTTTTTGGTGGACCACTTGCAATACACTTGTGATCAAATTCATCAAGAGGCTGAAATTTTAGAGCATACTGTCTCTGATCACTTCATCGATGCGCTTGACCGCCTACTCAATTACCCTCAAACCTGTCCACACGGTGGGCAAATCCCCAAGTCAGGTCAGCTCATACAAGAGATTTATGACCAGACTTTTACACAAGACCTAACTCCTGGAGACTATGTACTTCGTCGAGTTCAGGATCAAATTGATTTACTCCATTATTTGGAAACTGTCGGTCTTAAAATTGGAGTAACTTTTACCTTGAAAGGCTTTGACCCTTTTACACAACTCTACCGCCTGAATATTGATGGAAAAGAAATTCAAATTCCAGAAACTGTTGCTAGCAACCTTTATATTGAATCAAACTAAAAAAGCGAGGCTGATAGACACCCTTAGAAGTGTCATCAGTCTCACTTTTTTTACATTTGTTTCAAGCGTTCCACCCGTTCTGAAATTGGTGGGTGCGTATAAAAGAGCTTCTGCAAACCAGATTCCTTTTTAGGATCATTGATATAGAGAGCTGCGCTAGCATCATCCACGTGATGTTGCATCGGTTCACTATGATCAAGTTTAAGCAGAGCATTAATCATACCTTGTGGGTTACGTGTTAATTCGACACTAGAAGCATCAGCTAGAAATTCACGCTGACGTGAAATAGCCAGCTGAACCAAGGTAGCTGCCAAAGGCGCAAGAATAATGGCAATCAAGGAAATAATGAGAAGAATAATCTCCAAGCCACTACTTCCATTTCGGTCATCATCATTACGACGACGGCCTCCACCCCAGAACATCATATTGCGAGCCATACCAGCTAGCATGGTGATGGCAGATGCCAAGGCTACTGCAATAGTCGAGATACGGATGTCATAGTTACGAATATGGCTGACTTCGTGCCCTATGACCCCTTCAAGTTCCTCACGATTCATAACTGCAAGAAGACCTGTCGTAGCAGCCACAGCAGCATTTTTAGGGCTAGATCCCGTCGCAAAAGCATTCATTGAAGGATCATCGACAATAAAGACACGTGGCATCGGTATTTGTGCCACCATAGCCATATCCTCAACCACATGATAAAGGTTTGGAGCGGTTTGTTCGTCAACCTCTCGTGCACCATTCATAGCCATAACGACATTAGTTGATTGGAAAATCATGGTAATGGCATAGATAAAACCGATAACTAGAGCAAGAATCAAACCACCGAATCCTGAACCTAACCAAAGATAACCGACACCATAACCAACAAGGCCCAACAAGAGGAAAAAGACCAGGAGCAAAAGCCAAGTCTTTCTCTTATTTCGAGCAATCTGATCAAATAACATATTAGTTACCTAGTCCACTGAAATCAACCTTAGGAACAGCTTTTTCTTCTTCTGGTGTTTCAAGGAATTCAGCAGCCTTAAAGCTAAACATCTTAGCAATAACATTGCTTGGGAATGTTTCCAATTTCACATTGTAGTTACTTGTTACACTGTTATAAAGTTGGCGTGAATAGGCAATTTTGTTTTCAGTGTTCGTCAACTCTTCTTGAAGCTGGCTGAAGTTGGCACTAGCCTTAAGGTCAGGGTAACTTTCAGCAACCGCAAAGATTCCAGAAACCTGACGTGTCAATTCATCACTAGCACGCATAGCTTCTGCTGGCGAAGTCGCAGCTGCTACTTGATTACGAAGTTCTGCTACTTTTTCAAGTGTTGAACCTTCGTATTTCGCATATCCTTTAACAGTTTCAATCAAGTTAGGAAGAAGGTCATTACGACGTTTCAATTGAACATCAATTTGACTCCATGCCTCCTTAGTCTGCATACGGCTTTTAACCAAGCCGTTATAACTTGCAATAACAAAAATTACAAGAACAACGATAATGGCAATAATAATCCAAATCATATTTCTATTCCTTTCTTGTACTGAAAAAGAGTCAATTAACCTCTCTTTCAAGTATCTTTGATAGTCTCAGTATATCAAATTTTCAGATAAAAGTGGTAAAACGTGAGCCGTTTTACAAAAAAACTGGACAAGATGTCCAGCTTTTGTATTACTCTTTAGACGTGTGTCGTTTACCTTGGGCTAGGGCATCTGCCTCTGTCATTGTAACGACATTTGCTTTGTTGGTATTGCTAGGCATACTGTTGATGTCATACCAATAAACATCTGCTGTACCATGACGCGCCACATAAACTGTTCGACTTTCTTCTTGTGCAGGTTGCACAGGCTCTGGCTCAGAACTTGGTTGTTCAGTCACCTGTGAACTCTCAGAACTAGGCTCAGATGGTGCTTCAGTAACCGTATTTGTAGCTGTCCCATCTGCATAATTGATTTCTGCATTTGGTGATTGGTTATCCAAGATAACATGCGTAACTCCCTGACTATCAAGAGTCTCCTTATCTCCACCAAGTTTAATTTCCAAGAGATTTCCAGAACCATCAATACCAACATACTGAAGTTCTACTTGACGAGGCAACAGCTCATCTCCACTGTAGATAGCTGTTACCTTATAGTCTAACCAATAGTTAGGGTGGAGTGCTAGCCAGTTATCCAAGCGATTCTCGTAATAAAGCATACCTGACTGATTACCTTCGTCGGTTCCTTTATAATTTCCAGAATTCAACCAGGCAGTCATAGGTACTAAATTCTTGCCCTCGTCATTGACACCTGAAAACTGATAGCCAATCAAATGCCCTCGATTCATTAGCCAAGATTTTGATTTACCGTCACCATAATAAAACTTATAGTTATGCCATCCTACAGGATCATATTTTATTTTACCGGGACGCTTATTCTTCGGCTCGTCCTTATCTTGTAACTGTATATGAGCACTGTGGGCACGTCCTAGCTGGTCCTTCTCCTCCATGACAAACTGCTTTTGACCATTAAAAGCCAAGATACCATTATTCTCATCCGCTTGAACCACTTGAGAACTCACAGCCAAAGATTGTTTGCTAGTATCTAATGAAAATCCGAATCCTAAAGTAAATACTAAAACAAGGAGAGCAAATAAACAAATCCTACTATTTCTTTTTTCTTTCATCATCTTAACTCCTTAATTTTTCTTATCACTTTAATTATACAGGACCAAATCAAAACGGATGATTAAAAATAAAGAATAATGATATTAGGTATCTTAGAGCTTGCTTAAAAACAAAAACACCCATTTTAATGGATGTTTCTTACCTATTATTTACCTGCTTTTTTACCTTGTTTTGTAAGATAAACTGTAGATATACTTAGTGCTGCAGCAACTCCGACAAGAAGGAAGACCGTTGTCGTATTAGACTTACCTTTTTCTTTTGAAGTGCTAGCTTGGCTTTCAGAACTCTTGGCTACCTGTTTTGCCTCAGTTGCTTTATCAATACGGGCGACATTCTTAGGTGTGTCATCCTTCTGGCTTTCCGCCAATTCTGACAAATCACTGCTAATCTCTTTGGCAACACCTTCAGAGCTCGTAAGTGATGCCGCTTCTGAAGCTAATGTTTCAGTGGCCATAACCGCCATGACTTTACTTGCAATCACATCCACAGACTTCTCAGTCAAAAGAGAATTAAAGCGAATAGCTTCTGAGGCGAGCTGACTGCTTGTTACAGAGATTTTTAGGTCATTGTTATAAGCGACTTGACTATTTGGCGAGATGCTGACAACTTCAGATGTACGTGCTGTTGTTGGAGCTTCAGAAACTTTGACATCGACCTGACTTGTTGAACCTTTTTCAATAACTTCTGAAGAAACCTCGCTAATCGGATCCTTTTGTGTACTTTCTGAAGTTGGAGATTTCTCTGGGCTGTCAGAAGTAATTGCTACGTCAACCTGACTAGTAGATGAAGCTACCGAAGTTTCCTCATTCTTTGGTGACTCAGAGGCTGGAGCAGTTGAGCTTGCCTCACTCTTTGGTGTTTCTGATGTTGAAGTCTCAGAAACTACTTCACTAGTTGATGCTTCGGAAACTGGAGTGCTTGAACCTACCTCACTCTTTGGTGTTTCTGAAACTGAAGACTCTGAGATTACTTCACTGTTAGAAGTCTCGGAAACTGGGGCTGATGAACTTTCCTCACTCTTTGGGGTTTCTGATGCTGAATTTTCAGAAACCAATTCACTGTTAGATACTTCGGAAACTAGGGCTGATGAACTTTCCGCACTCTTTGGTGTTCCTGAAACTGAAGACTCTGAGATCACTTCACTAGTTGATGCTTCAGAAACCGGAATGCTTGAGCCGGCCTCACTCTTTGGTGTTTCTGATGCTGATGTCTCGGAAATTACTTCACTGTTTGATACTTCAGAAACTGGAGTGCTTGAACTTGCCTCACTATTTGGTGTTTCTGATGCTGAAGTTTCAGAAACTACTTCACTAGTTGATGTCTCAGAAACTGGAGTACTTGAGCCCACTTCACTCTTTGGTGTTTCTGATGCTGAAGTTTCGGAAATTACTTCACTGTTTGATGCTTCGGAAACTGGGGCTGATGAACTTTCCTCACTCTTTGGCGTTTCGGAAACTGAAGTCTCAGAGACTGGATTATTGACAGGCTTTGGTTCAGGTTTTGTTGGAGAAACTGCTGAGACAACCCCAACAATCGTCGCCTTATTGTCAATCGTATTATTAGATAAACGGATTTCTCCATTACCATTGTCACCCATCTCAAAGTTTTTGGTAATCACTGGATCAGCCAAGGTATTCAATAGTTTATTATCGTAAACATCGACATTCTTGATTGTTCCACGAACTTGTTGGAAATCAATAGCACCACGATGGAGGTTATAGAGGTCATTAGTTGTCCCTGAACGTAGAATGGTATTGTCATGAATCTTAATTCCAGAATCATTGAGGTCAAAATTGTGGCCTGCAAAGACTGTGTTTACACGGATACCTGCTCCAGCAAAGACGTCCTTGATGAGGTTTCCTGAAATTTCATGCCCCTTACCACCAAAAATACCGATACCAGCCGCACGCCAGCCTGATTCAATGGTGTTGTTGAGGAATTTATTATTTTCCTCAGCCGCGGCATTTGTACCATCTGAAATACTTGACCAGATGGCTAAACCATCATCACCATTCCCACGGATATTAGAGTTTTTAACTGTTGAATTCTTGGTCCCTTGGGCAAAGTTAATACCATCAGCTAAGTTATTACGGATACGAGCATTTTCAACGACAAGACCGTCCGTATACTTCATATTTCCCGTCTGGTCGTAGTCTCCAATCCACATACCGACTTCAAAATGCTGAACCCAGATGTCGTGAATTTTCGAATCCTTACCAAGTGTTCCCGAAATAGCCTTGTACTGCGCATCCTCATTATAACGAGACGTCAAGTTAGAATCCATGTAAAGATTGCTCAACTCAATGCCATTACTATTATGACCGAAGACAATTCCACCACCATAGCGTTTATCACTTGTAAAGTGCAGTTGTGTATGCCAAACACCAGCACCTGAAATTTTTAGATTATCAGCTTCGATATTAACTTGTTTGTCGAAATTGAAACGTCCCTCTGGAATATAGACAGATTTTCCGCTAGCTTTAGCTTCCTCAACAGCCGCAAGTAGGGCAGCTGTGTCATCACTATCATCATTGGCAGATGCACCCTTATCCACAATACTGATGCTATTTTCACCTTGGGCAACTGGCGCTGGAGCCTGTTCTAGCTCAATAAAATCAATACCATAAGGGACATTGTCATCTTTCTTCTTAACCAAAGAAATCTTATCACCAGATTTCAATTGGATGTCCTTGAGGAGAAGACGTGTCTCATCAAAACGGAAGCGTGCACTTGATCCATCAACGACTTGATCATATTCGTGGTCACCTTTAAGGTACTGCCATGCTGAGTGAGATGACAAATCAAGATTACCAACGCTTGAACCATTAACCTGCACATCCAACTGACCTGATGCACCATCAGGTATTGTATAACGCACATTCAAAGCATTGGCTGGCTCGGTGACATTGAAAGTAACTGCTGCATCTTTTTTAGGAAGCTCGACATAAGTTTGGTTCGTCGCTTCCACGGCCGTAGATTCCATGTCAGTTGACTGTTGGATTGTAGCTCCATTTTCGATAGTCGCATTTTCTGCTTCATGAGTCGTGTAAGGCATTTTGGCACCGTAGGCATCTGTGTTATACTCCTTGCCTTGTCCTTGACCCTCAGTCGCATTGGTTAAGACATTTGCTGACGTTCCTTGATTTTGAGAGGTGCCTGTCTCAATCACTTGATCGATGGTCGGAGTCTGCTCAGCTGCTTGAACAGTCCTTACCTGAGGTTGAGACGGCATAATATTGGCAGGCTGAGAAGCTTGCACACTCTCTGATGCTAGCTCTGAAGTCGCCAACTGAGCTGTTGAAACCGCTTGAGGGGCCTGCGCTTGATTTGAAGCATCAGTCAAGTCACTAATCGATTGTGCCTCGTCAGCCTGAACTGCTTGCCCATTGGCAAGGGCCATGAAGCCAATCAAAGCCGATGCTGCCCCAATGGAATATTTTCGGATGCTGTACTTTGGTTTTGTTTTACTTTCTCTAAACAAGTTAATTCTCCCGATACTTTTTTTCACAATCTCTCCATTTTAGTTTTAAGCTATTCTCGAACTAAAAACAGAGACTCTTAAATATTTGATGTACTTAATGATGCTGTTGTTTCTTTAATCCAAAACAAACCAAAACAAATTATAAGTCATGAGAACACAAAATAAAAGGCTAAGTAATCCATTTTAACAAGGCCTTAACAAAAATGTCATATTAGAAAGTTCAGTTATTCATTTCTAAATTATAGTCTAAAAATGTCGCACAAAAAGGTGATTTCTTTCACGTGTAAGAAAGAAAAGACTCTAAATTTCCATAAAGGCTTATTTAGCAAGAGTTATCAGCCAAAACGATCAAAATGTTTTAAATCTGTTTTCTCAGATTTCTTTCAAACGTTTGACAGTCTTTTTTAATTTTATGCTTCAAAGTATTATTTTCCGAATGTTTTAGTATTACAAATGTTAAACACCCAAAAATAAAAAAAGAGACAATAATCTGTCTCTGATTTTTCAAAAAAATAACTAACCTAACTAGATTTTACGATAACAATCCCTCTAATTCTTCAAGCGACAGACCAGTCACATCTGATACCACTTCTAGAGATAAGCCTTTTGAGAGCATCTTATGAATCAACTCTAAACGCTCCTCATGACGACCTCGTTCCAACCCTTGTTTAAGTCCACGCTCTAGTCCCTGCTCTAACCCTTTCTCTATGCCTTCTTCACGCGCTTCATCAATTGCTGTTTCCATGGTCATGTCATAATTTTCTTGAATACGTATGCGTTCATCAATCATCGCCTTTTCCTCCTGTGTCCAGCTGGATGAATCCAGTAATGAATCGGCATGCGTGACCGCGTGACTAGGTGTCATTGAAAATGGGAGATTTCCAAAAAACTCTAGCCACTGCCGCCCTTCATCCCTGATATGCTTATCTTTATTATACTTATCCAACTCTAAAAAGGCAATCTGAAGAAGGTTCTGCTGTTTCCCATCCTTATAGTAAGCATTCAAAGGACTACCCGTCCGACTATTGGCCATCCAATAAGTATTAATCGGTGACTCCTCATCTGGCAACAAGGTCTTTTCCAAGATAGCTATGCCATAAACCGGCTCCATCTGCTCATACATCTTATGCGTCTGCCCTTGTTGGCGTAATTGTTGCACATTTTCTACTAGCTGGTTAGCCAAATAATAATGAAAACGATTGAGAAAATAATGCTGCTTACGCACCTGAATCTCAATGATAACCTCAGTTCCATCATTCAACTTGGCTCGAACATCCACCGAGGTTGAAAAGAGCTCATCCTCATCAAAGTCCTTCTTGTGAAGCTGTGTTCCCTCCAAAATCTGAGCATCCACAACATCCAACTCCAAAATATCTCGAATAAATGCCACCGTCACCTCAGGCAGGCTGAAAATCTTCTTAGCCATAATATCCAAGGTCGGTGAGACATGCTTATGTCTTTTTTCCATCTACTTCTCCTTAGTAAAAAATAGAGGGTTGTCCCCTCTACTTCTATTATTCGGAAAAAGCCTTTGATTGCACTATAAGATCCATTAAGAAACTAAATAATAGTTCACTTTCAAGTCTCTAAATTGATCATAACCCAAATACTCATCATTCTGCAAGCGACCTAAAACAATGCTAGGATGAATGCCAATCTCATCAGCAAATTTCTTAATCGCTTGTTTATCAAAGCAAGCCCCATCTATGAATCTTTGATAGTCTTGAGGGGAAATTAGTAAATCTTTTGCAAACTGGTCTGCTAGCTCCTCAGAACGTCGATAAGAGTCACTACCTCCATCATCAGATGAAAAGTCATTCTGCAGAATATGGCCAATTTCATGGAAAAGTGAAAACCAAAAAATATCTGATGCTTTATTACGATCAGTTAATAACAACAAGACACTACCGTTTCCAAATTTCTTTGTTGCACCATTTAAATTGGCATTTGCTAAAGCAGGAAGGCCCACTAGGACAACCCCACACTCTAGCAAGATATCGGTCAACTCTTGAGCAAAATCCTTTGGATCTTGTCTTGTCAAGTCTCTTAAAGTTGGTAAGCTTTTCTCTAACTTTCTGCGATTAAGCTTCGTGGTCGTTTTATTACGAGCTTTTTTAGATGCTAACTCTAACATGATATTGGAATTAACGATACTCTTTTCGGTAAAGTCACGTGTATTACGATAACTCACTAAATGGTTAAAAGTCACGAGATATTCTAAACTCGATACCTCCAGAATTTTCCGAAGCTCTGTAATCTTTTCACCGATACTATAGCGCTTCTCTGAAACGTAGCCTTTTTGTTTAAAATACTTAAAGTCAATCATATCACAGATTTCCTTCTCGCGACCCTGATCAAGCTCTCTTTGTTCTACAATTTCAGCCACTTTCACATCATAAATGTTTTGAAGGTTGAGCCAAGTCTGCATAGAAACACCACTTAACTTGGCTAACTTATGAGCTGTCTCCTTACTAATAGACTCCTCAGCATTAACTAGCTTGCTGACAGTCTTGGCAGAGACTCCCAAACGCTCCGCAAATTCTTTCTGAGTTACGTTATAGTCCTCAATTAAGTCTTCAACATACTGACCTGGATGAAAAGCAACCAGGTCTTTGTACTCAACCACTTTTTTACTCATAATGATTGCTAACCTCCTCTATTTTCAAGATTTCGATTTCTACCGGACTAGAAAACACCTTCTCAAAATCTTCCTCACGAAATCCTACAATCAAACGATAGGAACTCCTTCGACCATCTATATCTAAAGCAAACTGTCCATTTCTCTTTCCCTTTAATTGGTGAAAATGATACTTAGGAAAAGCCGTCACACTAGCCAAAGAATCCGATACTTCCAAAAGGTTAATCAACTGGTGCAACTTTAATGCAACCTTATCCGAAAAATCCTTTTTCGCTTGCCTCAGCTCAGTGCACTGTTTCTCAACAGTTTTATTTGTATAGATAAGCTTCATAAATTCCTTTCTGTTCGATTTAAATTACCTTTTTGGTAATTTAATATTATCAAATTCATAGAAAAAAGACCAGTCAAAACTTCATTTGACTGATCCTTCTTTTATCATTTAACTAATAAACTACCCCTTAAATGCTTCTACAAAAGCCTTGAGTTCTTCGTCTGCTTCTGGTGTTGTTCCATGAAGCTGGCCAAGCATGTCAAGAAGGGACGCTGTCTGACTTTCAATCGTCGCATTGGTCTGATTAATCTTAGCCACAATCTCGGTCAGTGGCTCCACTTCTTCTTCCTCAAAGGTATCCACATAGCGAGGAATATTAAGGTTGTAGTCATTTTCCACAATCTCTTCAAAGCTAGCCAGATGAGCGAACTTGTCCATATCCTCACGACTCTTATAAGCATCAAGAATCTTCTCAATATGGGCATCTGTCATGATGTTCTGATTTTTCCCCTTATCAAACTCCTTAGAGGCATCGATAAAGTAAACATCACGATTGGTGCGGTTCTTTTTGAGAATGATAACCGTCGTCGGAATACTAGTGTTAAAGAAGATATTAGCAGGCAGACCGATAACCGTATCAATGGCACCTTCTTCTAACAAAGCCTTACGAATGGTCCCTTCGGCATTACCACGGAAGAGCACCCCATGAGGTAGGACGATGGCCATAACACCATTGTCTTGTTTCAAGTGATAGTAACCATGCAAGAGGAAGGCAAAATCAGCCTTAGACTTAGGTGCTAGTTTCCCAAATGGTGAGAAACGAGGGTCATCCATGAATCCTGAGCTGGCTGACCACTTAGCTGAATAAGGTGGGTTCATGAGAACACCATCAAAGTTAGTCGGTTCTTGAGTTGGCCAATCCTCGTCCAATGTATCAGCGTTGTGCAAAAACTGATTTTCAATCGGCACACCATGCAGAATCATGTTCATACGTGCCAGGTTATAAGTTGATGTGTTCAGCTCTTGACCAAAGTAAACAACTGTCTGTGGTTGACGTGAATAGCGTTTGGCATTAAGCAAGAGCGAGCCTGACCCCATAGTCGCATCATAAAGGGTAAAGCCTTGCTTGTCCTCACGTCCTAAAAAGGCAATCTGCGTCATGAGCTTGGCAACAGGTTGCGGTGTATAGAACTCACCAGCTTTTTTACCCGAATCCGTCGCAAACTGACCGATCAAGTACTCGTAAGCATCACCAAGCATATCACCAGCATGACCTGCCACATCAAGGACCGCCAACTCCTTCATCACAGCCGCAACCGTTTGGTTTTGCTTTTGAGGGGTCGCCCCAAGTTTCTTAGAGTAGAGGTCGATGTCTTCAAAAAGGTTTTCATAGAGCTCGTCACTCTGCTCAATATCACGGAAACCCTGAGCCAAGTCCTCTAGCTGGAAGCTTCCATCATTCACTCGCTCCACCAAGGCCGTAAAGGTCAAGTCAGGATGAATGGCGTAGCTCATCTCATCAGTGATGACCTCCAAGAGGTCCTCGTGAGTCTCCTCATCCTCATAGTATTTACGATAGACTGCCAGTGCCTCTTCCAAGCTTTCTGTCTCTTCCTCCATGGTCTCTGCCACGAAAAAGAGCATCTTGTCCGACAAATACTTGTAAAAGACCATGCCCAAGAGATAAGACTTATAGTCGTTAGCATCCATCTTAGAGCGGAGCACATCCGCTGAGTTCCACAGGGCTTGATAAAGCGACTGGGAGGTTTGTGTTGTTTCTGACATAATGTTTCTTTCTTTGTATTTTTGAATGTTATCCTATTAGTTCTAATAGCCAATCACGACTGTTTCCACTTCTTTGATGACTTGATCTGAAATCTCAGAAATAGGAAGTTGGTAAATCGTATTTTGGCGTGGGTTGAAAATACCTAGTTTTTCAATGGTTTGAAACTCTGGATGAATCGAACGCCTACCCATGAGATAGTAAATCAGTAGCTGCAAGGTATGGTCCTTATTAGGCTTGCTGGTGGTGACTTTAAAGTCCCAAAGGGTATCTTTGGTTAGAAAATCACCATCACCAGTCGTTATGGTAGCCGTATAAGCCCCTTCCATGGTAAAACCATCCGCAGTCACAGGACCAAAGGCCTTGAAAAAGCTCAAACTACGCTCAACCATGGTACGAATATTAGCAATAGTCGCCTGATCTGGAACAATCCCCTCCACTGGACGATAAAACAGAGGACCAGCACGAAAGGCGCTATCAAAACCTGCCAACTGACAAGCATTAATAATCGACAAATCGTCTAACCCCTTAACATCATCCAGAAGACCAAAAGCCTTAGCCTCCATCCTCATGGCTCTAGCACCAAGCAAGGAAATCTCAAAAGCCTCCTCAACAGCTGTCCCATCCATGAAACGACTGAGATAGTCCACAGCAGTCCCGACCAAACTAGCCGCAATAGACTCCTCAGGATTAAGAGCCTGACCATCATCAAGCGTCGTCACAGTAAAAGCCTTAACAGGCAGATAACCACCACGGGGCTGCTTAATCTGTTTAATACGTTGTGTCACTGATACCATGTTTGTCTCCTAGGTAGTAATAGTAATTTAACTAATCTTTCTCCAATCATCATCAATTTCATTCTTCGTGATAGTCCATGGATCCTTAACGTCAAATAGCTTACTTTTATGATACCTATCTTTAAAATCATAATAAGAAATCCAAACTTCATCAAATTCACAACCAACCGCATCGTAAGATATTCCAAAATCTAAATCATATCTTTTTAACTCATAAGAATCTAATAAAAACGAATAAGCACCATTTTCTCCATATTGATAGCTTTTTTCATTTTGTTCAAATCCACTATACTGAATCATTTTTGTAACAGGAGCTCCCTTACTATAAAGAACCAAATTCATATTTCTAATAATTTGTCTTTTTGATTTTGTATTATGAATTTCAATCCATAGTGGAACATCAAATGTCAATCCAATTCCTGAATGATGAAATCCCCAAGGTTTCTGTGTTACCTTATTAAATACAGATTTAACATAAACATTGACACTTCCCCTACTAGATATGTAGTATTGAACAGCTGTTTGAAGTAAGAAGCCAATAAATGAACCAACTAATGAGAAAAGAGCCGAGTACATCACTAAAGTTACTTGAAAATTTTCAAATAAACTTGTCATTTTTATCCCTTCTAAATAAACATATCTTGTAAGAGTTTCTTTTTGAGTGTTTCGAGTTGAGAAATTTTTTCTTGGTGAGCAGCGATGAGGTTGTCGAGGTTTGAGAAATAGGTGCCGATGGCTTGTTGTTCAGCTACACTCGGAGGTAAAAAAATATTAGTTTCTAATATATTCTTATTGTACAGTCGTTTTATTGTTGTTCCCTCAATTCCAGACCATTTTATTATTCCATAATATTGCTTCAAATATGAGTTATCTAATTGCTGATCATGCTTTAACCATACAATATTTGAATCTTGATAATAAGCATCTTCACCATTGTATACAACAGTTCTGCCAATACTACCAGATGCAGATATAAGGATATCACCTATCTCAGGATAAGGATATTTTTCTTTATACTCTTTGAATTTTTCTTTTGTGATAAAAGAATCGGCAGTTCCTCCAAATGTTCCAATCTTGTAGAAAGGAATATCACCATAGTCGCTAGTTTCATCTTTAAAAATACGTTTATTCATAGCAACAGAGCCTAAACTACCTAATTTCTTTTCTTCCCACTCTCCTTCAAATCCATCCAACCGAATCTCAGGAACAGTCTGTCCAGCTTTTGGAAGCATCTTAGAAAGCATGGTCGCCTTGAGAGTTTGGTAGTTAGCAAGATTGTCCTTGTAGCTAGCTAGAAGGTCGTCGAGGGTGCGGAAGAGGGAGCCGATGGCGGATTGTTCTTCTACACTAGGCAAATAAATTTCAGCTGATTTTATGTCATTTGAGTTAATACTCTCAAAAGTTGATCCTGTAGAGAATTTTAACCAATAGTGAGATTGTTTCATTTTTGTTAATAGTTGAAACAAAAACTCATTACCTTTTACCGCAGCTACACCACGACCTAAAACAACATTGTAGTCTGTCTTACCTATATCACCAACAGGAGCTCGGACACTTAGAATTAAATCACCTTTTTCAGCTAATTTAGTAACCTGTGTGGTCCAAACTCTTGGGACCACTCTACCATTCTTCATATCTGCATTGCCTTGAACTAAAATATAATCATTAGGGTTATCAGTATAGTTTTTACTATCGGGTGATTGCCCCATTACAATGGGTGCTATTTCTGTTAACTTAACATTTTCCCAAACATCATTATATTTTTTAAATCTTATTTTTAATTGTCTCATTTTAATATTTCAATACCATAATTGGTTAATCTACTAAGACTTTCCAAAATCTTCGCTTAAAGCTCCATATGTTGCATCATATGGTGAAAAAAATATTCCTTGTTTTGAATAACTAGTATTCCATGTTTCTGATAACCTCTGATTATTCAATTGACTCAATTTCACATTATCTACTGCTTGATAATCACTAAACTCTTTAAAATCAGAGATAAACTGAAAATAATTTTTTAAACCAATTGGAGTATCTGCTAAAATACCGTGCAACAAAATTACTGAACCTTTATTAATTAATTCACCTATTCTTTTTGCTAGATAAAATTGTGTTTCATCTAGTTCAAACCAGCTTTGAGGAATGGATTCAACTGTACTATAATTTATTTTGCCCGTTTCGAAGTTTTTTAACTTAAATGAATTCGAATATGATCTAGATAATTTTCCAAAAAAAGTAGCAAAATAATCAGAGAATCTAATAAATATATCCTCTTTTGATTCTATATCCTCAGTAACTTCTATATTTTCTATATTTCTTGAAATTAACTGTTCTTTGAAAACCTCACTCACTCTAGTTCCTTTATCAAAAGAAATTGTTATCTTTCTATTATCATCCTGATTCATCAAATCCAAGAACACTTTACTCTCAAAAGTATAATCCCACTTATAACTTCCCCTTGTATTAAAGCTAATAATACCATCATCTATCAGTGAATATAGATTTTTACCTACTATATATTCAAAATCTTTTAGTTTGTGGTCTTTCAATCCTTTATTCATATCATAGATGGCTTTTTTTATCCTATAATTTGTCTGTGAATTCTTTTCCTTAAAAAGAGCATTACATAATCTATCGCTATAATGGTTTTCAAAAAATTTTGCTAATGAATACTTTATTTCCTTATCCTCTTCAAGATTACACTTTATTTTTTTTGACAATCTATTTAAGTCTATCTCCACACTCTTATTGATAACATATTCAAATTTATTGAATATCACAAGAAATATCTTAATATCATACTTATCAATAATATCTAGTAATTTTAAAAAATAATTTGTAGCTCCCTCTGATAAATTTTTTAATCCAACTTTTTCGGAAAGTTTAAAAAGATTCTTACCCTTGGGCTCACTTACTTGACAAGAAAAGTATCTTTTTTCTAAGCTTTCTACTTCATCTCTTACACAATTCAAACATGATGTATCTATTTTTAGAAAAGATCTAACATACTCTCTAGATAACCCTTTATTATCAATATTAATATTATCACCTTTATTAGTAATACTCTTATCATGGTTAGATTCATCGGAAAATATATGAAATTTTTTTGACATATGTAACTCCTTTCTCCAAAGTATGATGAATAGCTTAATCTTCATAAAAGTTAATTAACTGGTATATTATTTCATTGATTTTGTCAATTTCTTCACTTATTACTTGCATAAAATCATTGAATTCAACCCTACTATTAAATTCAATAAACTCATAAAAATATTTTTCTGGAATTGAAAAGATGGAATCATCTACTCCTTCAATCTTATAATGAAAGATATTATTCCTTAAGACACTATCTTTGTCAAAATAAATTTCTTTAACCTCTACAATTTCCTTCAGCTGCTTTTGATACTTTTCATTTGGAAACTTGTTAATAATTTTTTTAATAGTGTTAACACTTACTAAATATGTTTGTATTTTAGTTCTATTATATAAGAAACTACTACTTTGCAATATTTTGGGTAAAACATTTGTAATGAAATTATTCTGGCAAACAATATTAAACAACTGTAATTGTACTTCGAAAGGTAAATTACCTCGTAATATATTTCTACGCTTTTCATCAATTAGAAAATAATCATCATAAGAAAAATTGAATTGTACCAATTCAGTTTGGGAGTCCTTATCGATCATATTCGATTTGGCAAATGAGTCTATAATTGTATTTATAAATTGGGAAAGTAATTTAGAAAATTCAAAAACAAATTTTCGTGCTTCTATTTCCCACACTCCAAGGGATCTATACCTTTCAAAATTAATTATGTCTGAGATATAAAGAAAGAGTTGACTCGTATTCCCATAAGGTAATTTGTTAATTGTAAAAACGCCAAAGTCACATTGCCCTAACATAGAAACAACTAATCTTTGAAAGATATTATAATCAGTTTTTAATAACGAATATATTTCTTCAGAATTCTTCTTAAGTTGTTTAGTTGCTTTACCAATTTTCTGGTCACAATATAACTTCAAACCAATTCTACAATTTTTTAGCAACCTCACAGAACTATAACCTTCTATATCAGGAATTTCTATTTTTATATCTTTTTTCGTAAATAAATCATACCAACCGAGAGACACAGAAGACATAATAGGGAGAAAGGCAATAAAGACGTTAGAATTATCAATAGTATCTTGAGAATTTACAATTGACTGTAAAACTTGTCTTAATTCTAAAGTCTCTTGCAACAAAATTGAATATGAAATTCTATCTAGTTGAGATATTTCCATTATCTCTACCTCCCCACTCTCAAGGGTTCAATAACCTCTTCAATGAGTTTGGTGTAGGCTTCTTTGATGTGCTTTTTGTAGCTGAGCGGGTTGAGGGCATCAGCTGTTTCTGCTTTGTAGTCTTTGTAGCGTTGGCTCTTGGTGAGCTGGCTTTCGCCAGATTGCTTTTTAGCACCTTTACGATAGTGTTGGACATAGTAACGAAGTTCATCGAGTCCGACATACCATTCTCTGGCAAAGCGTTTGAGATGGTCGTCGATGATGGCTTCAATCATGCTGTCCAAGACACCAGTGATAGATTGTCCTTGGTAATCTTTAGGATTAGCTTGGACTTCTTTCCACAGGTTTCGGATGATTTCGGCTAGTTTAGGATTGGTGCGTTCCAGACTCTGGATATAGTTATCAACCGTTTCGATATCCTTGTCGCTGAGGGCCTGTGGACTATCTTCTTCCTGTTGAATCATACTTTGAATCAAGGTCAGGATGTAAGCATAGTTAATCTCATCGACTTGGACCGATTCCAGTTCGTAGTGGATGTCAAAGAGATTATCATCACCATCGTCTTCTGCTCGGCTTTTGAGCTCTGCTAGGATATTTTGATAGATTCCTAGATAGGTTTCAAGTTTTTCATCTGATAAGCCAGTTTCTGCATAGATAGCCGCTTCATCGTATTCGCTATAGACACGGATAGATGCCAGATACTTGTCAAAGGTTTGGTAAGCCTTGGCAATGCGACGGAGTTGTGGGCTAGTAGCCTGCTCTATCGTGATAACATAGTTTTCCACATCTTCCACTTTCACTTGAAAATCTATCCAGGCTTGGATAAAGTTTGCTTTTTCTTCTAACCAGTCTGGGGCAGTGACATCATTTTCACCACCGTTTGAGTAGAGTCTAAGGGCGTTATCCACAGCCTCTTTAAAGGCCTCTGGTCTTTGGAAGGTGATGATATGCCCATAACGCTTTTTACTGTCAAAGATACGGTTGGTGCGACTAAAGGCTTGAATCAAATCCTGTGGACGCATGGGCTTACGGTCAATGAAAAGAGTGGATAGACAAGGGGCATCAAAACCTGTCAAAAGACGGTCTACAACGATGACCAAATCCAACTGCTCTTTACGAGGAATGTATTTGTCTAACTTTCTAGCTAAACGATTATTGATATCCGTGTTAAAGCCACGCAAATCAGCCATATTAAAATAGGTCCCATACTCTTGATTGTAATCGTCCACGACCTGCTTCATGTGCTCTTGGTAGCCGATAGACTCTTCTTCATTTTCCGACACGGAGTAAGTGACTGTCACCTTTGGAAAGTCAAGTAGCACGCGCTTAACCCGCTCTGACACCTTGACACGTTCCTGTCCTGCCTTGATACTCTTGAGCAGATTGTAATAGGCCTGAGCCTGTGGAATGGACTTAACGGTTAAGATGGCCTCGTAGGTCTTGCCCTCACCATTTGGGAAGCCCAACTGTTGATAACTTTTGTTTAGGATAGCATCCAAGACTTCTAGCATGTGCTCTTTATCTTCATAGACAGAGTCAGGAAGGTCTTCTTCAGGAATCGGCGAAATAATGGTATTACGATAGTCCACCTTAAATCCCAGAACTGCCCCGTCATGGATGGCTTCTTTGACCGTATACTCATGGAGGCGTTCGCCATATTGTTGGTGGGTGGTTTGTGCCAAATCACCTAATTGCTTGCGTTTATTTTCCTTGAAAATCGGTGTTCCTGTAAAGCCATACCAGAGCGAATTGTGGAAAAAGCCTTTGATGTCTTTTTGGGTCTGAGGCGTGACCGCACGGTGACATTCATCCACAACAAAAGCCACACGAAGGTCCTTAATTTTTTCCGAATCCTTTTGATATTTACCTTCTTGGAACTTGCGCATCATGGTTGTGATTTTCTGGATAGTCGTCACAATCACACGCTTATCATTTCCTGCCAAACGCTTGACCAAGTCATGGGTATTGTCCGTTTCGTCGATATCAATAACATCGTTAGCGGCGTAGGAAAGGAAGGATGACGTCGTCTGCTGGTCAAGGTCCCTACGGTCCACGACGAAGATTGTCTTTTGAATGGCTGGAATCTGCAAGAGATTGCGAGCCACCTTGTAGGAGGTTAGGGTCTTACCAGAACCTGTGGTATGCCAGATATAGCCTGATTCCTGACGGCGAGAGGCATCTTGAACAGACTCGATAGCATGGATTTGATAGGGACGTAAGAGGATGAGAGCTTTTTTACTATCATCAATAACGGAGTACTGCATTACCATCTGATGGGCACGTGGAATAGACAGGACCTCATGGGCAAAGTCCATGAGACTGGTCATGGGTTTATTATCTTTATCCACCCAAGATGTCAAGAATTGTTTATTGAGCTTATCCTCTCGTGCAGCTGCGATATAACGTGTATCCACCTTATTAGTCACAACAAACATCTGGAGGGCAGAATAGATGCCACGTAACTTTCCTTCACGGTCATACTTTTTGATTTGATGAAAGGCATCCAAAAAGGCCACACGAGGACTCTTGAGCTCGATATGGATAAGAGGAAGGCCATTAATCATCAGCGTCGTATCTAAACGGCGGTCCTGATCTTGTGGATAAGCCTTGTCACGTTCCACCTGATTGACCACCTCGTAACTGGATTTTCCAGCAGCGATATTGTCACGCCAGATGACAGAAAGTCGGATAGTCCCAAGGCTAGCATCTTCACGCTGTACCTCGACTTTGGCAATACCATTTTCACCAGCCAACCACTTAGCAGCTTCATAATAGTTAATGAAGTTAAGCTGGTTCTTGATTTGGCGCTTCTCCTGCTCAGTCAAGGGATGGTCAGCAAGGAGGGCAACGTTATTTTGCGCTAACTTTTCAAAAAAGTTGTCCCATAATTGACCTTCATTTTTTAAGTCTGGGCGATAGGTCCACTGGCTCTCACCAGAGGTTAATTGCTCGATTAATTGACGTTCTATCTCAAGTTCTGGAGTAACAGGTGGCATGACTTATCCTTTCAATATTGTCGTAATCCCTTACATTATAGCATTTTCACGGTTTCTTTCATAGTTTTGGGAAAATTCGAACAAAAAAACACGGCCCGAAGGTCATGTTATTATCATTTATTTACCCATTTTTTCCTGTATGAGTTTTTCCACTCTTTGGTAACTGGCTTCAATTTCTTCCTTACTAAAGAGTTTTGTTTGCAAGGCTTCCCAGCTACTGCCGATGGCTGGATTAGTCTGATTCTTCATAAACTCCTCCTAGTCTTCCTCCCTATGAATGGTAAACCCTGTGGCTTGTTGGTTAGCCATAATGGTCATGTCTGAAACCTGGACGCGTCGTGGTTGCTTGGTGACATAGAGGACAGCATCCGCAATATCTTGGGCTTGGAGAGCTTCCAAACCTTGATAAACCTTAGCTGCCTTGTCCTTGTCACCGTGAAAGCGCACTTGTGAAAAGTCGGTCTCAACGATACCGGGCTGAATGGTTGTCACCTTGATATCTGTGGCAATGGTATCAATACGCAAACCATCGCTGAAAGTTTTCACTGCGGCCTTTGTAGCTGAATACACAGCTGCACCTGCATAGGCATAGATGCCCGCCGTAGAGCCCATATTAATGATATGTCCCTCATTGGCAGCAACCATGCTTGGTAGAATCTGACGTGTCACCATCATCAAGCCCTTGACATTGGTGTCGAGCATGGTCAGCAGATCCCACTCTTCATAATCTTGATAGGCTGTTAGGCCTAGTGCCAGGCCTGCATTATTGACTAAAACATGGACTTGCCCCACACTTTTGAGAATGGCTTGGCAAACATCCTTGATCATGTCCATATCGGTAACATCCAATGCAAAAGTCCAAACTTTTTGATTGGGATAGGTTGCTTGGAGCTCTTCTTTCAAGGCTTGAAGACGCTCCACACGGCGACCTGTTAGGATGAGATTTTCTCCCTCTTTAGCAAAGGCACGCGCCGTTGCTTCGCCAATTCCTGATGTTGCTCCTGTAATAAGTACGTTTTTAGGCATGATATCCTCCACTCCTATAGTTCAGCTTACCCTAATCGTTATTTGTCAATTCACTCAACTTCTTGATAAAATCAGGAAGTTCAAGCTTGGGCAGGGTAGATTTTTTATTTCCTGACTTCCAAAATATCGAGAGTAATTGGTTGAAACCATCTTGAAGAACCTTTTTTTGTTGGTCAGTAAGATTGCCAAATTCTTGCAACAACTGACCTAACTTAGGGAGAGTTTTGATACTAATATCGTCTAGACTCTCAATTCCAGAATCAAGAATGGTATCAAAGAACAAATCACAGACCTGCTTGAGTTCTTGATTGGGCAAGGTCTCAATCCACTCTTGGAAGGTTTCTTCCAAACGTTGACTCAACTCTGTTGGCTGGTCCTCATAAACAAAATCTCCTGCTTCTAGGTCAACCTCCCAAGTCAAGGCGTTATGTTGAGCAAATCCAATGCCTTCTGCTGCGACTAGCTGGGCAGGCCTATCCCAATAGAGCATAACCCCCACAACAGAATCTTGAGGTCTAATAACTGTCATCCTGGCTTTTAACTCTTGGTAAGAAGGCTTCTCTAAGAGGGGCTTCATCAATCCCGGAGAATCCAGAAGCAATAGCTCTGCTATTTGCTCGCGTAGAGCAGTCGAGCCTTGAACAGCCGAATAGAGGGCAAGATTACCACCCTTGGAATGTCCAGAAACAGCGATATAGCCACTAAGGTTTGGCAAGTGCTCAGACAGAAAGGCAATAGCTGAGCGATGGGCAGGAATTTCCCGACTGTAGGTCAGCTGAAAATCCTCCTTCCAGCCAATAACACTATCATCTGTCCCACGAAAAACAATCTGCTGGTAGTCCAGTTCAGGCAGGCTAAAAATCATGGCTGCAAACTGCTTTTCGACTTCCTTGTCCAAGACACTACAGTAGTCACTTAGATTAAGTCCAGCGAAACGCTTCGACCTGACCATGGCTTCAGCCAAATCTACCCGTTCCTTAGTCACCATGAAGGTATACTCAGGATTTAGCTCTTTACCCTCGGCATAGTCATGTAAATTGATGGTTTTCTGTAAATCACTTGCTGTGAGGCATTTTTCATAAGTCAGGTAGCCAATTTCATTGATACAAACCTTATCCAAGATATTAAGTGGCTCTTGGTCAAAAGGCATATCCTTAACCTTTTCAAGATAATCGATTAGATTGGACATAGTAATCTCCTTGAAGTCTTTCTTACTTTGATTTTACTAGAATTTTCAAAAAATTGTTAGTGAAAAATGTGATATGATAAGAGAGATTATTTATTAGGAAAAGGAAGCTTATGACTATTTCACGATTTTACCGTATTTTACTAGCTCTTTGTGGACTTGTAGGAGTCTCTATCCAAATCCATGACGATGGTTGGGGCATGTTGCTCTACTACACCGTTTTGTCCAATATCCTCGTCTTTTCTAGTTTGATTTTCTTTATCATCTATGACTTCAAAAAAGGGGATGCGACGACTAACACAAAACTCTTGCGTTACAAGGGTGGCGTAACCATGGCCATCCTCATCACTGGAGTTATCTATCACATCTTGCTAGCTCCTATTACAGAACCTGAGAAATTCTGGACCCTCCGCAATTTCTTGGTTCACTATATTGTCCCTTGGGGATTGGTGCTTGATACCCTAATTTTCGATGCTAAGAAAGCCTACCGTCTCCGTGAGCCAATTTACTGGTCAGTGGTCCCTCTGTCTTACTTTGCCTTCGCCCTTCTAAATGGCTTGGTTCTAAAACTCCCAATCCCAGGTGCCAAAGATAGCCCCTTCGCCTACTTCTTTATCAATGTCAATAAATTTGGTTGGAACAAGGTCTTGGTAAATGTCCTAGTCATCAGTGCCGGATATATCGCTGTCGGCTATCTCTTGTACCTCTTGAAAAAATTTATCGGTCGTAAACCAGCATAAAATACAAACTGAGCTCCCAAACGGAACTCAGTTTTTTCTATTGCAATAAACTCAATTTCTCAAAAGCCTTGTAGAGGCCATCAGCTTCAACATCGTCTGTTACAAAGTCTGCCATAGCCAAGATTTCTGGCCCACCATTTCCCATGGCAACCCCAACCTCACAGTATTCCAACATAGGGATATCAATCTTGGCATCGCCAAAAGCAATGGTCTCTGAACGCTCAGCCCCCAAATGTTCCAAAAGGACATCGATGGCATGGGCCTTGTTAATATCCTTAACACCTAGATCACCAAACAAGGCTGTCTCACCTCGACCTCCCCAAGTATGGGCTTCAAGCTGTGGAAAAGCTTCTTTTGAATCTAGATGGTCCTGATAGGATTCTAAAACGAAACTGACCTTGTTTAGGTCATCACGGTAGAGTTCCCCACCATACTGAAGGCCATGAAGAAAATCTTCTGGTTCCTTACCAGCGACAGACTCTTCTGACTGCCCCTTTTGAATAGCGTAAGTCTTAAGTGTCTCACGTGCCCGCTCCCGAAAATCCGGACTAGCAAATAGACCATTATTGCTCTCAAGATAAAAAGCTAGATGACGTTGGGTCAACCAATCCACAATCTTAGCCGCATCTTCCTTAGAAATCAGCTCATGCATAAGGACCTGTCCATGATGCTCCACATAAGAGCCATTACCACCAATCATCCCATCCAAGCCAATTTCCCATAATTCTGGCTGCATTTCTGCCTTGCTACGACCAGTACAAACATAGACCAGATGGCCCTTTTCACGGGCCTGACGAATAGCCTTTACTGCTGATTCTGGAATGCGGTTATGATAATCCACCAAGGTCCCATCAACATCTAGAAAAATAAGTTTTGACATGTTTTCACCTCGAGTCTTCTTTTACTTTATTATACCCTGATAATGCTACAAGAGATACTACTATCCTTGGACAAACTGATACTATCCTACGATAGTATTGTCTCCAATCCAATGCATTGCCATTTTGCATGAAAGAAGCTATGATGAAAGTATGAATGATTTAAAAACACTACTGAATCACCTGCCCTATAAATTAGCAGCCTATGATGCCCAAGGAAACTTTCTCTATGACAATGGTGGCGCTGACGGTAGTTTCTTCCCCCGTGAGTCTGAAAATCTACCTGATTGGATCATGTCTGAAGTGCTAGCCTCTCCTACCAAAGAAAGAAGTTATCAGATTCCAACAGACAGTTTTGATCAAGTCCTCATCCAAACCTACCAAGCTGCTATCGACAACGAAGGAAAGGCACTAGGATTTTGGGAAACCATTTATGATTTGAAGCAGCCTCTCAAAACCTATCTAGATAACTCTGCTCAAGCTCTTGTAGCCTGGTCGGATGCCACTAGTGGCGCTAGTTTCAAGGAGGAAACTGACTTTTAAGCTAAATTTCTTGCTTTAATAAATGAAAAATTCACTTAATTCAAGACTAGCTCAAAACACCCTTATTCATAAAATGTGCCTAAGTCAGCACTACAAAGGCTTTTTGGAAATCAGTCACTTTAATATCTCTCACAGAATTTATAAACACTCTATTTTGCATTTTTGCGCTATTTAAGGTAGAATGGGAGTAATGAGAAAAAGAATAAAACCGATCGTTGTTTACGTGGTTCTAGCTCTTTTAGGATTAGCATTAGTTATTGCAAATATTCACAATACGTCCAAACAGCAGGCGCATCTCCAAAACGTGAAATCTGCTCTTCCTTATGCTACTACACCAAAAACAACAACCAGTAGTACATCTAGCAGTTCCGACGAGGAGCTGATACTCAATCCCATTATCGACCTTTCGGGGTGGCAACTACCTCAGGATATCGATTACGATGTCTTGTCAAATCATATTTCTGGTGCTATTATCCGCGTCTTCGGTGGATCACAGATTAGTAAGGATAGCAATGCCGCTAGTTCGAATGGGGTCGACAAATCTTTTAAAACACATATCAAAGAACTCAAAAAACGTGACGTTCCAGTTGCCGTCTATTCCTACGCTCAAGGTACTTCTGTTAAAGAGATGAAGGAAGAAGCTCGTATTTTCTACAAAAATGCTTCTCCATACAAACCTACTTATTACTGGATCGACGTTGAAGAAGAAACCATGTCCAACATGGAGCAAGGTGTCCAAGCCTTTCTCGCTGAGCTCAAACGTCTAGGAGCTGAAAACGTTGGTCTCTATATTGGTGCTTATTTCATGCTTGAGCAAGAAGTTTCAACTAAAAACTTTGATGCTGTTTGGATTCCAGCCTACGGTACCGATTCTGGTTATTATGAGGCTCTACCAAATACTGAAATCGACTATGACCTTCACCAGTATACGTCACAAGGAAGCCTGCCTGGTTTCGATAATATCCTAGATCTTAACCAAATCAATCCTGAGAAAAACAAACGTAAAACCTTTGAAAAACTCTTTGGTAAGATTAAGCAAAAACCAACTAAAAATAAGAAGACTACTTCGACAAGTTCATCTAGTAGTCAGTAAAAACCAGTGTCTAAGGCACTGGTTTTCTTCTTGTCAAATTGGCTTAGGCGTGCTCGGATGAATGTGTTATAATGGATGGTAGAAATGTATAACTTTAAAAGGAGATATGACAATGGCTAAGAAAGGCAAAGTCAAGAAGACCTTGGTTGACCAAATTCTTGATAAAGCTAATATTGACCATGATAGCTTATCCTTCAATGGTTTAGAAGGGGAGCTTCCAGAAGATGTGGCGCGTGAGAGCATTTATAAAACCCTTGCCCTTAAGGGGGATAAGACAGGACCAGTCATCGGTATCGTCCCTATCACCGAACACCTGTCTGAAAAGAAATTAGCTAAAATTTCAGGGAACAAGAAGGTTCAAATGATTCCACAAAAGGATCTCCAAAAAACAACTGGCTATGTTCACGGAGCTAACAACCCAGTGGGAATTCGCCAAAAGCACAATTTCCCTATTTATATCGATCAATCCGCCCAAGAAGCTGGCTTCCTTATTGTCTCAGCGGGAGAAATTGGGCGTTCTATCCGTATCAATAGTCAAAATCTTGCTGATTTTGTTAATGCTGAATTTGCTGATATTAAGGAGTAATCATGAAACTGTATTTTGTACGTCACGGTAAAACTGAGTGGAACTTGGAAGGCCGACTTCAAGGCGCCAAGGGAGACTCGCCTTTGCTTAAAGAATCTATCGAACAAGTACGTGAGTTAGGTCACTATCTCAGTGACACACATTTTGACTTGATCTTCTCAAGTGACCTACCACGTGCTAAAAAAACCACTGAACTCATCATGGAGTCTCAAAAGCCTAAAGCTAAAGTTACCTACACTAAAGCTCTGCGTGAATGGCAGCTTGGTAAACTGGAAGGGCAAAAAATTGCACTCGTTCAGGCCATCTATCCAAAAGAAATGGATGCTTTCCGTCATAACCTAGCCAACTTCCGTGCTAATGACTTCCAAGCTGAGTCTGTCTACCAGACAACCAAACGTGTGGCCGAATTTATTAAAACACTTAAAGATAGTGATGCTAAAAATGTCCTCATCGTTGGTCACGGAGCTAACTTAACGGCTTCTATCCGTACCCTCCTTGGTTTTGAACCTGGTCTTCTTCGTAAGGCAGGAGGTCTTGACAATGCTTCTGTCACTATTCTCGAAACCAATGATTTCGAGCACTTCACTCTTAAATGTTGGAATGATACGTCCTATATGGATGAACAAAACAAGATCAGCTAAATCAGCGACTGACTTCATAAGACAAGCGATCCTGAACAAGGGTCGCTTTTTAGCAGTCAAAAAGCCCCTAAATCTATTACTTTAAGAGCTTCACTTTCATTATTTCCAACTCGGTTCCTCTGGCAAACGGTCTAATTCAACACCAAATCCTCGAGCCAAATCATCTAATTCCTTTTCGAAAACATCTAGTTCCTGTAAGACAAGATCATACTGTCCTTCAGACAATAAACGCTTAAAACGAAGACCACGACTCAAAACAAATTCCATATCTATTTTGACAGTTCTATGGACATGTTCCCAATAGTTGTTAGCAAACTCTCTTTGCTTTTCTTCTGCATTAAGGTGGTCTGATAATGCATTATAGGAATCCCAGGCAAGGCACTTCATCTGCTCTGCATCTCTAACACCTTCAAAGAGATCGTCACGTTTAGCTTCGAGTGCTTCTACCTCTTTTCTCAATGCATCACGCTCAGCACTTAGTGCTTCAATATCATGTTTTAAGTTGTTGATTTCTACCATTTTCAAACTCCTTATCTCACGTTCTAGACAATAAAACGGCCATACGAGGCCGCTCTATTATCTTCCATATTTCATACGAAGGATTTTTTCCTGGTTCGCATTCAAACGAAGAAGGATAACCACTTTATCAATACTCATATTGCTCTCAAGAAGACGTTCAGCCGCCATCATAAGACCATTATTGATACCTAGTTGAAGGACTGGATTTTCATTATCATTGATATCAAAGATATATTTGTTATTTGGAAGATCGAAAAGGACTTTTACCGCTCCAAAGAGTTGCTCAAAATTGTCGATTTCCAAGTCGAAGACTGGCTTAGTACCTGGTTTGAGGCTACGTCCACGGTGGTTAAACCACATAGAATGCCAGCCACCATTGAAGGCACCCATGACATCATTGTCATAAGAATCTCCAACGTAGAGCGTCGTCGATGGATTCATATCAAATTGCTCAGCAGCGAGGTTGAAGATTTCCTTCTCAGGCTTTTGGAAACCTGTCGCCTGACTGACGATGACACGCTTAGGGTCCACATAATCATAAAGTCCCAACTTTTTGACCTTCTTAAGTTGGTGCTCTGTTGGTCCATTGGTAATAATACCCATAGGAACATTTTTTTCCTTGAGGAAATCAAGGGTCATGCGCATCTCATCAAGCATGGTGATATTTTCCAACTCATGCTCGTAAACCTCTTGGAAATGGTTACCCGTTTCTTCATCAATTTCACGGTAGCCAAACTCCAAAAGGGTCTCTTTACAGCGCCAAAAACGGAAATACTCAGTTGTCCACTCACCGGCCATTACACGTGGAAAACCAACATCAGAATAGTGGCGGAAACGAATGTAGGCTTGATTCATGTGGCTCATATCAAAGTCAGGGAAGCATTTTTCCATGGCAATACGATAAGGTGCCTGTTGGTCATAAATAGTATCGTCAACGTCAAAAACAATAGAAGTAATCATCTGTCCGTTCTTTCTTATATCATTCTCTTGTCAGAGACTTAAATAAATTAGGAAACTAACAACGAAACTACTACATGAGTCAGCTCCTAATTTAATCTTCAGTCTTGCAAAAGTAAGCTTTTAGTCAACTGTCTAGGGCAATCTTACTCGTCTGTTTTTTGAACTAAGATGCAATTGCCCAAACAGTCTTATTATACCGTTTTTACCCTTTCTTTTCAATTTTCGACCCCACTTAAGAAAAAATTATTCGTGTTTTGAAGATAGAAAAAGGTTTGGAACATTTTGTCCCAAACCTAATGCATCTTGTCATATTTAGACGCTTATTTAATTTCTTTGAAGGTCATTTTTTGTTTGACTTCACCCTGACCACCTTTGGCAATCTGGTAATAGAAATCTTTTGATGTGAAGTGGTCGCCATAAGCAAAGACCTTGTTGTACTGCCATTGTGACAATTGATCATCCTCTTTTTTACCAAGAGTCAATGTTGTTTTTGTCACACTGTATTCCCACTTAGCTGTTTGGTCATTATAGGCCTTGTCAAAATCAGTCTGACTCTTAGCAGCATTAACCACTGTCGTACGATCTTGACTCACAAGCGCCTTGTTCCCACCTTCTTGGAAGGCTACATACATGACACGATTATTGACCTCACCGTTTAGAGTACTTGAGTATTGGTAAACCTTACCAGGTACAACACTATCTAAATGGTGTGTTCCCCAGTAATAAAAAGCACCAAATCCAGCTCCCGTAACCAAGAGACAAGCAAGAACAACACTAATAATGATATTTCTCTTTGACATGTCTTGCCCCTCTCTATTCGTCACCAGTTAGGTCAGAGAAAGTTGCCTCTGAGTCTGTTTCAGTGTGGCTTGAAGAACTTGATGATGAGCGTTCAAGGCTTGATGAGCTTGAACTCATGCGTGTTTCTGTTTGAGAATCATCACTTGATGAAGCCTTAGATTCAGATGATTTTTCAGTGCTTGATGATGAACTTTCTTTTTCCTTGTAAACATCAACATTGAAAGCCCACTTATCACCTTTATAACTTACCTGAATTTGAGCATATTTTGCTTTAATAAGATCTGACATCTTACTATCACTGTTAAGAGCATCGTAAATCTTTTGAGCGAGAGCTTTGGCATTGGCTTCCGTTTTGGCACCATCTTTAGGTCCATCTACAATGTCTTTAGACTTAGGTGTTTCACCTTGTAGGTAAAGAGCTGTGCTTTCAGTGTCCTTCTTATATTCAACATTTTTACCATTCTTATCATCTGCATGTAAGAAGAAAGTCCATGCAGGACTACCTGAGCGTTTTTGTTGATATACTTGTTCGAATTCACTTTGAACCTTGTCTTGGAAAGCATCATCAGTCAATTCTTTTTCCTTAGAACTTTCTGTACTTGCTTTACTTTCACTACTGCTTGCTGTTGAGCTTGATGCAGAAGATGATGATCCACTTGTTGAACTTGATGAAGCATCTTTAGATTCTGATGATGACGAAGATGAGTCCTTGCTATCTTTAGACTCTTTAGTATCTTTGTCTTTATCGTTATTATTATTAGTCGTATTATTTGAGAATGAAACGCTATTGTCAGAATTATCTGGAGCGTAAATCACTGTATTCTTAGAATGGTCATCAGAGACAAAAGTGCTATTATTGATAATCACTCGGTTGTTATCACCGTAGTAGTTGTTGATAACAATCTTAGAATGTGCACAACGGTAACCATTACCAGTCACATGGTAACCTGCTGGAACATCACCATCACGTTTCAAGATGAGGACATCACCTGCAAAGATAAGATCAATATTCTGAATATTATTATCGTAGGCTAATTTTTCAATAGAAATTCCAGTCGCTTGAGAGATTCCCCACAAGGTATCTCCCCATTGAATCACGTACTGTTGACCATCTAACTGCTGTGGATTGATATTCTGAGTTGTCAAATTATTTGTAATTTGTTCAGGTGTGCTGGCAATCCAGTTTGTAATATCAGCAGCGTGAGCACTCGTTTGATTTTGATAAAAGCTATCTGCTAACACAGATACCGTAGGCATCCCAATAGGTGCTAGTAAAGCGCCAAGCATCACGGCTTTACTAACATAATTTTTCTTTTTCATCGTATTTCCTCCTTATATCATACGAAACTTACTTTGCTATTGTACACCCTTTTTATTATATTTGTCAATAAATTCTATAACTTTCTAATCAAAGATTAATGCTAGTTAACGATTTGTCCTAAAAATAGACAAATCCTAGCTTTATTTATCTGACATTTAATCATTTGTCCTATCTTTAGAAGGTGATTTATGATACAATAATTACGACTATTTTATGGAGGACTAACATGTCAAATCAACACATGGAAGAATTAAACGATCAACAGATTGTCCGTCGTGAAAAAATGGCGGCCTTGGCTGAACAAGGAATCGATCCTTTTGGTAAGCGATTCGAACGCACAGCTACATCTGGTCAATTAAAAGAAAAATACGCTGACAAAACAAAAGAAGAATTGCACGAAATCAACGAAACTGCTACAATCGCAGGTCGTTTGATGACTAAACGTGGTAAAGGTAAAGTTGGCTTCGCACACATCCAAGACCGCGATGGTCAAATCCAAATCTACGTACGTAAAGATGCTGTCGGTGAAGAAAACTACGACATCTTCAAGAAAGCTGACCTTGGTGACTTCCTCGGCGTCGAAGGTGAAGTTATGCGTACAGATATGGGAGAACTTTCTATCAAGGCTACTCATATCACGCACTTGTCTAAAGCCCTTCGCCCATTGCCTGAGAAATTCCACGGACTTTCAGACGTTGAAACCATCTACCGTAAACGTTACCTCGATTTGATTTCTAACCGTGAAAGCTTTGACCGCTTTGTCACACGTTCAAAAATCATTTCTGAAATCCGTCGCTACCTCGATGCTCAAGGTTTCCTTGAAGTCGAAACACCTGTTCTTCACAATGAAGCTGGTGGTGCTGCTGCTAAGCCTTTCATCACTCACCACAATGCACAAAACATCGACATGGTACTTCGTATCGCGACTGAGCTCCACCTCAAACGTCTCATTGTTGGTGGTATGGAGCGTGTTTACGAAATCGGACGTATCTTCCGTAACGAAGGTATGGATGCCACTCACAACCCTGAGTTCACATCTATCGAAGTTTACCAAGCTTACGCTGACTTCCACGATATCATGAACTTGACTGAAGGTATCATCCAACACGCTGCTAAAGCGGTTAAAGGTGATGGACCTATCAACTACCAAGGAACTGAAATCAAGATCAACGAACCATTCAAACGCATCCACATGGTTGATGCAATCAAGGAAATCACTGGCGTTGACTTCTGGCAAGACATGACTTTGGACGAAGCCAAAGCTATCGCCGCTGAAAAGAATGTTCCAGTTGAAAAACACTACACTGAAGTTGGTCATATCATCAACGCCTTCTTCGAAGAATTCGTTGAAGAAACCTTAATTCAACCAACATTCGTTTACGGTCACCCAGTTGCTGTGTCTCCATTGGCTAAGAAAAACCCAGAAGACCCACGCTTCACTGACCGTTTCGAGCTCTTCATCATGACAAAAGAGTACGGAAATGCCTTCACCGAATTGAACGACCCAATCGATCAATTGTCACGATTCGAAGCACAAGCTGCTGCTAAAGAACTCGGTGACGACGAAGCAACAGGCATCGACTACGACTACGTTGAAGCCCTCGAATACGGTATGCCACCAACAGGTGGACTCGGAATCGGTATCGACCGTCTCTGCATGCTTCTCACTGACACAACAACCATCCGTGATGTCTTGTTGTTCCCAACGATGAAATAAAAAGTGATATCCCATTAATCAAATAATGGGATATTTTTATATGAGGTATAAACGTGTTCAAAAAACTGAAGTCCCTATTTAAGAAAAAATCAATTGTGGGTGAACAGCCTGATACAACAATTAAAGAAAATCAACTAGACTTTCCCATAGACCGATCAGATTATTTTTTCGATCATGCACTTGTATTTTATTGTGAAGAAAATAATATCCCTTCAGAAAAACTAAGCCAATCAGACATGCTAGAGATTAGTAAAAGAGCTGCTTTTCATCTCAGTATCTTCGTCGCCTGGCTAGCAAAACATGATTTTCTGAATCCCCAAAGTGATGAATTTAACCTTGAGGATGTACAAAAACTCAAGAATGAAACGATTACGGGTACAGACTATCTCTTTAAACATCTTGATGAAAAACTCTATTCAACTGATATCAGTAACACACTCCTTCCCTTCATCTCTGATTTTTATGAAGATTACATGGATTTCTGTTATACAGTCTTGATTGATGATGTTGCTAGAACTGAATTTGACTGGAAAATCTATCACTTGGTTGAAGATGATATTGACGAGATGTTCAGCCAATATAAAACTCACATCAGATAATATTAAAAAACGCTTCCCTCAATCGAGAGAAGCATTTTCTTATTTCCAAAATTTTGCCTTTGAAGCTGCGACCCAAGCTGACAAACAAGCAAGGGCTACTACTGCATAGATAGCGTATTGTTTCGCAGGATAGAGCCAGGCTTTGTTTTCTTCATGCCAGCGAGACTTCCAAAGGCCGATGTAATCGCCCGTCATTCCAGGATTTTTAAGGCGCTCCATGTAGTTGGCAGGTAGGTTATCTGGCTGATTCATCTGCACGTTAATGATAAAGATAACCAAAGCAAGCGCAATGACAACTAGGAGTGCCAGGGTAATCTTTTTCTTAGCTGTTAGTTGAAATGTTTTCAATTATTTTTTCTCCCTCATCTATGAAATCATCTACTCTTATAGTTTAGTATAAAAAGGCAATTCTGAAAAGTCCTCTATGACACCAATGTAAGATAAGTCAAAACCTTGCACATCTTCCTCATAGTGTTATAATAAAATTGTCGGTCTGTCTAGAAATAATGCAACTTTTAGGCAGAATGACTTAGAAAGAGGTGTTTATGACATCTTCAAAAAAGGTTTCCCTTTCTGAGGTAAACCAATCCATAGATACACCAAATAATAATCATTTTTGGCAAAATCTTAAGGCTTTCTTGGGACCTGGGGCTCTCGTGGCCGTGGGTTACATGGATCCAGGGAACTGGATTACCAGTGTCGTCGGTGGGGCGACCTACAAGTATAGTCTTCTTTTTGTCATCTTAATTTCATCTTTAATCGCTATGCAGTTGCAACAAATGGCTGGAAAGTTAGGGATTGTGACTCAAATGGACCTGGCTCAAGCGACGGCCTACCACTCGCCCAAATGGTTGCGATACACGCTTTGGGTGATTCTGGAGCTTGCCTTAATGGCGACAGATTTGGCTGAGGTGCTTGGTTCTGCCATCGCACTTAACCTGCTCTTTGGTATTCCAATTATGGTTGCCATTCTGGTGACAGTCCTAGATGTCTTCCTACTCCTACTCATCATGAAGCTGGGATTCAAGAAAATCGAGGCTATTGTTTCAACCTTGATTTTGACCATCTTGGTTATCTTTGTCTACCTGGTAGCCTTGTCTGAGCCTAGTATTACGGGAATCCTCGAGGGTTATCTCCCTACGCCAGCGCTCTTTGAACCACATGCTGCTGGGCACACCAACCAGTTGACTTTGGCACTTGGGATTGTGGGTGCAACTGTTATGCCACATAACCTCTACTTGCACTCATCCTTGTCACAGACTCGTAAGGTTGACTATTCAGATGGTAAAGACGTGACCAAGGCTGTCCGTTTCATGACCTGGGATTCTAACATCCAGTTGACTTTGGCCTTTGTGGTTAACTCTCTCCTCTTGATTTTGGGAGCAGCTCTCTTCTTTGGTCACGCTTCTGATATTTCAGCCTTCTCACAGATGTACAATGCTCTTCAGGACTCTAAGATTGCTGGTGCGGTTGCTAGTTCAACACTTTCAACTCTCTTTGCCTTGGCACTCTTGGCTAGTGGTCAAAACTCTACCATTACTGGTACCCTAACTGGTCAGATTGTCATGGAAGGCTTCCTCCACATGAGGTTACCACAGTGGGTAATTCGTTTGTTCACACGTCTCTTCGCCTTGCTACCTGTTATCATTGTAGCCATTCTCTACGGCGATCAAGAAAAGACACTGGATCAACTCTTGGTTTATTCACAAGTATTCCTTTCAATTGCCTTGCCATTCTCAATTTTCCCTTTGATTTACTATACTTCAAAAAAATCACTCATGGGAAAACACGTCAATGCCAAGTGGAATACCTTCCTCGGTTATGCCATCGCTATTGTCCTAACCATTCTCAATCTCAAACTTATCTTTGATACGTTTTAAACAAAAAAATAAGGCCAGCGCCATGCTGACCTTGTTTTAGTTTTTGAAAGCGTCAACGAGAACTTGGAATTCTTCGTTGCTGAGGGTAATCCCCTTGCCCATCTTGGTATGGTCTGGACTCCATGTACGGATGTCATATTTAGCCGGTGCGCCATTAAAGCTCACACGATTGAGTTCCTTAGTCCAACCCTTGTCATTCTCAGACAAGACCAAGAGTTTTTCTTCAATTTCAAATGAAAATTCTGCCATTTGCTTACCTCCACTAGCTTTATTCGTTTTTTTTCTGTGAAAATTGTGTGTTTTAGAAAGAAGTGATCCACAAAAATTCACCTTTCATGCTATAATTATTTTATCAAGAAACGAGGGAAATGACCATGATAAACTTTTTAGAAGCAGTAAAGCATCAGCTTCATCAGTTTGTGGAAACAGGTCACAGCAAACCTGTCCACCTAATGCAGAATCAACTTATTAACGATATCTATCATGCTATTGATCATAATCAAATGGTCATGCTGACATCCAATCAGAAGACCTATAAGGGCTACATCAACCGTTATGACAGGGAGCGACAAGCCATCTTTATCGAGCAAGATAAGATTATCAGCATGATTGAACTTAAAGAAATCAAACGTCTAAAAATCATATCACAACGAGGTTAAGTTTATCAGTTAACCTCGTTTTATTATTTGGTTGACTATTTTAAAATCACTTGCTATAATAAGTTAACTATTTATTTAGAAAAGGTTAACTAAAAATGACACAAAATCGTACACTGTTACTTATTCTTCCAGCTTTTGGTGCTGCCATCATTGCTGCCCTAGCTCAAATCATCATTCCAATTGGAGCAGTTCCCATTACTCTGCAAACTTTTGCTGTCGGACTTGTTGCTGCCATCCTTAAACCAAGAGAGGCGACACTTGCTGCTACCCTCTACCTGATTCTAGGCGCCATTGGTCTACCAGTTTTTGCAGGTGGAGGCGGTGGACTCCAAGCCTTCTTTAGCCCTTCAGCTGGCTATTTGTTGGCCTATCCATTTTTCGCCTTTGTCACTTCAAAACTGACTCATGCTGAGACTCCTATTTGGAAAATCTTTGTGGCTTTTGTTTTGGGTGATGCACTTGTTTTTGTCGGTGGTATCCTCAGCCTGCACTTTCTTGGAAAGATGGGATGGTCTGCAGCTGTAGCAGTCGGTTTGACACCCTTTATCATCCCAGATCTTTTAAAAGGTCTGATTGTCGCTTTGGTGACTAAGCCAGTTTTAAAAGCACTAAAAAATCATAGCTACTTTAACTAAAAAAAGATTGAAGACTTTGTTCGTGGGAACAGAATCTTCAATCTTTTTATTTTTCAAAATAAATATCATAGTGCTTTGAACAAGCTGGGTTGAAGGCACTATGACAATTGGGACAGGCTACTGCCTCTTGATATTCCTCAATAGTCATCTCATGCCGACAAACGCCACAAATAAGGACCTTGTCCTGTTTCAACTGACAGGGGTAAGCTCGAAAGCTATGTTCCTCCAAGCTATCATGACACTGATAACAGGCATAATACTTCAGACACTCAAAGCATTTTAAGGCAACAATATCTAGAAAGGAATGATAGTGCTGGCACCTACTCTGGTCATCTACCAGGAGGCCATTGATTTGTCTTGTCATTAGGCACGAACAGTTTTACTTGAACCGTCTTTTTGGTAGAGGTTAATCAAACCTTCTTTAGTTGAACGAATCATGTCACCAGGTTTAACTTCTTGTGGCACGGTAATTGTAAGAAGTTCCATTGGGTTTGGTGCACGGTCAATTTTGTTACCATTAGCATCGTGAAGGTCTTTGATATCACATTCAAAATGACGGAAGCCTGGTCCGTAGAATTCAACGTGGTCACCTTCGAGAATAACGTTACGTTGACGGATTGTAGCTGTCATAGTAGCTGGATCAAAGTCTACTACTTCACCAACGAATTTGTATTGTGGAATCTTACGACGGGCACCAAAGAGTTGCTCGTTTTCTGTTGGTGTCTTGTAGTAGAAACCTGTTGCCAATTCACGTTGGGCAACTTTCCAGAGTTCGTTAATCAAATCATCTTTGATGGCGTAGAAGGCTTCTGCACTTTCCATGTAAGCGTCACAAGCAGCCTTGTAGCAGTTAGCAACTGTTGATACATAATGGACAGATTTCATACGACCTTCGATTTTAAGGCTGTCAACGCCATTATCGATAAGGTCTGGGATATTTTCAATCATACACATGTCAACGGCTGACATTGAGTATTCTTCAGGAACTTCACCGTGGATACTCTTTCGCTCTTGGCCGAATGGCATGTCGTAAAGGTCATATTTCCAACGACAAGACTGTGAACAACCACCACGGTTGGCATCGCGGTCTGACATGTGGTTAGAAAGGGTACAGCGACCTGAGTATGAGATACACATAGCACCATGGACAAAGGCCTCAATTTCAAGATCCGTACGTTTACGGATTTCAGCCAACTCTTCCATGGTAACCTCACGTGCCAAAACGACACGGGTCAAACCATACTCTTTCCAAAAATGGAAGGTTTCAACGTTTGTCGCAGATGCTTGCGTTGACAAGTGGATGTTAAGTCCTGGAGCGTAGGTTGAACAGATTTCAATCAAGGCTGGGTCAGATACGATAACGGCATCGAGTCCCATATCACGCAATTCACGGAACCATTCACCAGCACCCTTTTCATTTCCTTCATGGGTAACCATGTTTGAAGCGACGTGCACATCAACACCACGTGCGTGAGCGTATTCAATACCTTCACGAAGCTCATCCATAGTAAAGTTTCCGGCACGGCTACGCAAACCATAGGCTTGTCCACCAACGAAAACAGCATCTGCGCCGTAATTTACAGCGACTTTCAATTTTTCCAAAGTCCCAGCAGGTACCAAAACCTCTGGGCGTTTTTTAGTTGTAGTCATAATTTCTCCAATTTGCAAGATTGTCGATTTTTATTTTTAGAAGTCTCCTTCGTTCCCTGAAAATGGAAAACTCTCAAACGAAAGAGGAAGGGTTATTATTTTACACGGTCAGGTTCATAATCATAGAAACCTGTGTCCAAACCACGGTTGGCTGGGTGTAATTTATGAATAGCCTCATCAAAGAGGAAGGCTTGATCTTGTGAAAATTCGCCAGCCTCGATGAGGTCACGAGCCTTCACAAAATACTCGGTGATTTTTACGAAGTTTTCACCTGGGCAATAAACACCGTCCAACTTCCAGTGGTCAAAACCATGTTCAACGAGCTCTGAAAGTTTAGTCATCATATCCAGGTCATTGTTGGCAAAGATATGTGTTCCATGCAAGTCTTCGTAAACTGAGTAGTGAGAATCTGGATCACCAGGCTCAGAAAGGAAGAGGTCACGTTCTTTTGTAACAGCTTCATCCGTTTTGATAAAGTTGTAGTAGTTTTGAAGAAGTGGTCGTTTTGAATGGTGAATGATACTTGCACCGTAAACCAAAACCTCGGCTGGTATTTGAAGATTTTCAGCCATGATGAAGAGTTCCGCAGACGGAATTTCACGAGCCAAAACAGCTTCAGAAGCTCCAGCTTGTTTGCCCCAGAAATTAATCTGACGGCTAGAGGTTACCATGGTTGAAGCATCATAAATCATTTTGAAGGGACGTTTGTCACGGTTACAGATGTAGAAAACCCCTGCATCACCAACCGTGATGTAATCTGCCTTGATTTCTTCAAGAAAATCAAGGTAGTCTGGAAGAGCATCCATCATACCTTGGTGCATGAGGGCGTTAACGGCAACAGTCAATTCCTTGCCAGACTCATGTACCAGCTCTGCAATCTTTCGCATCTCTGCGAATGAAAAAGGCTTAGGCAAACGAAGGCCAAAAGCTTTTTCGCCGATGTAAATACGATCTACGCCAAGTTCTAGGAGCTCACGTGCCTGCTCGTAGCTCTCAGCAGTCGCTGTAATCACTATTTTTTCCATAACTCACATTATAGCACAAATGATTTGATTTTTTTAGAATTTTTAGGTTCAAATACCCGTATCTAAATATTTTAAATTAGTTTTTAAATACTATAATTTTCACAAAAATCAAAAAAAACTTTGCATTATAAAATTTTTATGGTATTATTAATGAGATTCTAAATAGTGAAATACTGACTAAGTATTTTAACCTACACGAAAAAGTGATTTAGATATTTTATATAGAAAGGAGGCAGACATGGCTGACAACTTACACCGTCAATTTGATCACATTGAAGATTTCGAGACTGAGCATCCTCAAACGACGAATTATCAAGATTATCAAGGTCTAAATAGTAATAGTATTAAGCTACAAGATATGATTTTCTTTGGACGTATCTCAAGCTTCTGTGTTTCAACAGTCCTAGTTGCCTTCCTTTTCTTAGTAGCACAGGTGGCTACCTTCTGGGCCTTCTTCTGGGCAATTACCATTAGCGTCATTGGTCAGATAGGCATTTATGTCCTAATCGAATATTATAAAGCACAAAAACGTTGACTGCTGGTCAACGTTTTTTTCGTACTAAAAAAAGAAAGCCTCATGTGCTTTCTTTATTATTTTGCTTCTGCTGCTTCTTCAGAGATATCTTTAATATCAATGACGATATCATCAACGATAGCTTTTGTTTCTGCTTCAACATCCGCTTGTTCAGGAGTTACTTGAGCTGTTTTCTCCTTGATAAGTTCAAAGCTTTCTTTTGCAAAGTCAGCAACTTGAGCTGTTTTTTCTTGAACGGTTTTTGTCAAATCATCTGCAGTGATTTCACCATTTTCAAATTTTGTTTTGTAGTCTTGGAAAGTATCGACTGCCAAATCTTTGTAGTCGCTAGCTTTTTCCACCACTTGATTTTGATAAGCTTTAGGATCTTCTTTGAATGAAGCGATTTCTTCATCGATACGTGATTTAACAGCTTTACCTTTTTCAGTTGTAAAGAAGTAAGCTGCTGCAGCTCCAGAAGCTGCACCAATGATTAGGGTGTTTAAAAATTTACTCATGAAAAGACCTCCTTATTTTTTCTTGTCTTTTTTACTAAATAGTTTTGAAGCAACTTTACCGATAGCAAAGGCTGAACCCGCCTTACCGACACTTGCTCCTGCTGCACTTGCTTTAGCACCGAGGTAACGAGCTTCAGTATTCAAGTCAGAAACACTTTCTGAAAGCTCAGCTACTGCTACGAAAAGAGGATCGATTGTTTGAACTTTTTCATTAACATCTTCAACCAAGACGTTTGCCTTAGCCAAGATTTCATTTGTTTGATGAAGGGTTACATTAATGTCTGTACGAAGCACAGCAACTGTTTCTTCAACTTCTTTGACCACATGACGTGTACGAAGTAGGGTAGGGATCAATGCAACGAGGAACGCAGCAAGTGCGATTGCGATAATAAGAAATGCAATTTCTGCCATAGTTTAGGACTCCTTTGACCTTTTTAAAAGGTCGCTACAAGAAAACCGAAGTAAACTCTCCAGTTTCCAGTGACCTTTGTTATGATAATTTTCATTATATTATAACAAAGTCTGAGCTATATGACTAGTTTTTCATTTTATAATCTGCCTCTGGACGTTGTTTTCGCAAATATAGTAAGATAGCACCCAAGATGATAATGGCGATGCTGACCCATTGAGAAACACGCAAGCCAGCAAACATGAGGCTATCGGTACGCATGCCTTCAATGACAAAACGTCCAAGACCATACCAGATAAGGTAAAATGAGGTCACATCTCCTTGACGAAGTTTCTTATTAAAGCGTCTTAGTCCTAGGATAGTGATAAATCCGACTAAGTTCCAGAGACTTTCATAAAGAAAGGTCGGTACACGATAACTCCCATCAATGAACATCTGCTGGCGAATAAATTCTGGGACATAATTCAGATGACTAACTGCTCTTCCGTAAGCCTCTTGGTTAACAAAGTTTCCCCAGCGACCGATACTCTGAGCAATCATAACGCCAGGTGCCGCGATATCTAGAAAATCCAAGACAGCAATGGCATGACGTTTCGAAAACCAATAGAGGACAGCTGCACCAGCAATCAAGCCACCATAAATGGCAATTCCGCCATTCCAAATCGCAAAAATTTCTGAAGGATTCTGACTGTAGTAAGACCACTGGAAGATCACATAGTAGAGCCTTGCACCAACAATGGCTATAGGAAAGGCAAGAAGAATAAAATCTAGGATGTTTTCAGGGTCAATTCCCTTTTCGGGAGCCCAACGCTGAGCCAGATAAACTGCAAGTAAGAGACCAGATACAATACAGATGGCATACCAATGAATACTGATTGGACCAAGTCTTAGGGCAATTGGATCAATGGTAGCTAACATCAGTCTTCACCATTCTTACTAATGAGGTTGGTCAAACGGTCCTCAAAGGTTTTGGTTGCATCAAATCCCATTTGCTTAGCACGGTAGTTCATAGCTGCAGCCTCGATAACAACTGATACGTTACGTCCTGTCTTAACAGGAATACGGACACGTGGAATCTTAACGCCTTGCAATTCGATTTCTTCGTTTCCGTTTCCAAGACGATCAAAGATCTTACCGTCTTCAAAATTTTCAAGATAAATGGCCAACTGAACTTGAGAGGAATTACGGACAGCACTAGCTCCGTAGAGACTCATGACATCAATGATACCAACCCCACGAATTTCAAGAAGATGGCGGAGGATTTCCGCGGGCTCACCCCAGAGAGTCTCCTCATCCTTAGCATAAACATCCACACGGTCGTCAGCGACAAGACGGTGACCACGTTTCACCAACTCAAGCCCTGTCTCACTCTTACCGATGCCAGAGTCTCCTTGAATAAGAACTCCCATCCCGTAGATATCTACCAAAACACCATGGACACTAGTTCGTTCAGCTAATTGCGAGTTAAGATACCAAGACATGTCACCTGAAAGCGACGATGTGCCGTTTCGTCCTTGAAGAACTGCTACACCATTTTCCTTAGCAGCTCGAAGCATCTCTTCCGGAATCTCAAGACCACGCGCCACGATAACAGCTGGAGTTTCCGCTTTAAACATATTCGCAAAAACAGAATAACGGTTGTAATCAGTCATGGTTTTAAGGTAGGACCACTCCTTCATCCCAACCAACTGAAGTCGTTCAGGTGAATAATAGTCAAAATACCCCGTCATTTCTAGACCAGGACGAGAGATATCAGCTGTTGTTATCGCTTTTGCCAAAAGCTCCTTATTTCCATAGACAACCTTGAGTTTAAGCCTATCAACCAGCATTTTAACAGTTACTGTCATGTTATTTCCTCCGATTATTTACTAGTTTCATTGTATCATAAAAAGGTTTTCAATGCGGTTCTCAAAGCAAAAAAGACCTATGACTAGCACTAAGGCCAATCATAGATCTTTTCTATTATAATTTACTCACCAATTCCACTCGTCTTCGACAGGTTCAGCGTTTTTACGTTTACGTCCATCCTTGAGTTTGATTTCGGGATAAATATCTTCTTTGTAAGGAAGGAGAAATGCTAAAACCAAGTATAGAAAGATTCCAAACTGTGTTGAAACCATGAGAATGATAGCCAAGATACGAGCCAGAGCTAGGTCCCAACCAAACTTATCTGCCAAACCTGCAACAACACCGGCGACGAGTCTATTTTTTCGTGTCTTATAAAAACGATTTGACATGGTCTTCTTCTCCCATCATTTCTTTGATTTAATTATATGATTTTTTTAAATTAAAAAAATCAGCCCTAGGACTGATTTAGAAAAATGAGCTTGCCTCGACACAGACCGCATCCAAACTTCTGTGTATTGACACGGCGTTTGCGACGGTAGATATGACCACAAGATTGGCACTGATAGAGGTAGTACTTCTCCTTTTGACCTTGCATCTTTGGAGCGTATCTAAGGCCTTCAACCTTGGTTAGTAAGTCCTTAAAATCTCTATCAACATGCTTGTAGCCCTTACCTTGAAAATAAAGGTGATAATGACAGAGCTCGTGGCGGACGATTTTTCGAAAGGTCTCAAGACCATGTTCCTCATAGAGTTTTGGGTTGAAATCTAAGTGTCCATCCTTGGGAAAGAACCGCCCTCCAGTGGTCCGGAGACGCTTGTTCCACAAGGCTTGATGCTTAAATTCCCAGCCAAAATCTTCTATAGAAACAGTCTTAACATAATCAGTTAGATTCACGTGGATTCACCAAGGAGAGGTTGAGTTTTTCATGCTCCAAATCAACTTTTGATACCCACACGGTAACTAAATCCCCAACAGAAACGACCTGACTTGGGTGGTTAACGAAGCTCTTGCTCATCTCAGAGATATGGATAAGGCCATCCTCATGGACACCGATATCCACAAAGGCACCAAAGTCCACAACATTTCGGACTGTCCCTTCAAGTTTTTGTCCGACTGACAAGTCTTTGAGTTCAAGAACATCCTGACGAAGCACTGGTGCTTCAAAATCATCACGGAGGTCACGACCTGGTTTCAAAAGGTCAGCGATGATATCTTTAAGGGTTTCCTGTCCAAGCCCTAGCTCTTCTGCTGTTTCTTTAAGATTAAGAGCCTTCAATTTCTCTTTGGCAGAGTCGTCCAAATCTGTGATATCCAACTGCTTGAAGAGGTCTTTTACCGCTGGGTAAGACTCTGGGTGGACCCCTGTATTATCCAAGATATTCTTGGCATTTGGGATACGGAGGAAACCAGCTGCTTGTTCGAAGGCTTTGGCACCGAGACGTGGGACCTTTTTGATTTCAGCACGTGATGCAATCTCACCATTTTCCTCACGGTAGGCGACGATATTTTCAGAGATGGTCTTGTTGAGTCCTGACACGTGTGACAAGAGGGTACTACTTGCCGTATTGACATTGACACCGACTTGGTTAACCACGGTATCAACGACGAAATCAAGATTTTCAGACAGTTTCTTCTGGCTAACATCGTGCTGGTATTGGCCTACTCCGATTGATTTAGGGTCAATCTTAACCAACTCGGCCAATGGGTCTTGGAGACGACGGGCAATAGAAATGGCAGAGCGTTTTTCGACCGTCAAATCTGGAAACTCATGGCGAGCCAACTCTGATGCAGAGTAGACAGAGGCACCACTTTCATTGACAATGACATAAGAAGTTTCTGGGAAATCCTTGAGGACTTCTGCCACAAAAGCTTCACTTTCACGGCTTGCTGTTCCATTACCGATCGCAATAATCTCAATGGCATACTTTTTGATGAGGTCAGCCAAGT
>ERZ1036424.23-NODE-23-length-147554-cov-3.679591_pt1 | contig 147554 bp, 135 predicted proteins | sample MGYA00514221_ERZ1036424 | MGnify/ENA primary metagenome ERZ1036424 (study PRJEB33795, sample SAMN09464939) | human gut metagenome | host: Homo sapiens | place: USA: Stanford, California | collected 2016-11 | study: EMG produced TPA metagenomics assembly of the... | reverse complement strand
CAAACAGGCCACTGCCACCAGCCGCGAGAGCTACAACAACACCGGCTCCGCCATCGCCGATTCCAGCACCGAATATATGCGCGTGCCGGGCTACGGCATGCTGGACTGGACCGCTTACTGGCAGGTGGCGAAGAACGTTCGTCTCAACGGCGGGGTTTACAACATTACCGACCGTAAATACTGGGACTACCTGAGCAGCCGCAACATCGAGACCAGTACCAATCAGGATGCCAACGATAAAGCGCTGGCGGTGATGCCCGGAAGGACCTGGCAACTGGGCGTGAATATCGATTTCTGATCGCCCGAATAATAACAAACCTGCCCCCCGGCCCGCGGGCCGGGGAAATTCATCGTAGAGAAGGATGTGAATTATGCAAAACGCACACGACGATCTGTGGCAGCGCTACCAGGCCACCAAAGCCCGCTCAACCGCCAAATATGCCCGCGACATCGCCACAGAGATGGGAATTAGCGAAGCCGAATTAACCGCCGCGCGCGTCGGTCACGATGCCGTGCGTCTGCACGACGACGTACGGGCGATTATCGCCGCCCTGGAGAGCGTCGGCGAAACCAAATGCATCTGCCGCAACGAATACGCAGTGCACGAGCAGGTCGGCGAATTTACCCATCAGCACCTGAGCGGCCACGCCGGGCTGGTGCTCAACCCGCGGGCGCTCGACCTGCGCCTGTTCCTCAGCCAGTGGTCGAGCGTGTTCCACCTCAACGATAACGGCCGCCAGAGCATCCAGTTCTTCGACCCGCACGGCGATGCGCTGCTAAAGGTTTACGCCACTGGGAAAACCGATATGGCGGCATGGCAAACGCTGATAGCCAAATTCAGCGAGACGGCGCCCGGCGCGCTGACGATTCGCCCGGCCGACCGAGTAAAGCACGCCGACTCCGCCGACGCCGCGGCGCTGGAAAACGAGTGGCGCGCGATGACCGATGTGCACCAGTTCTTTGGCCTGCTGCGTAAACACAATCTTTCCCGTCAGCAGGCCTTCCGCCTGGTGAGCGACGATCTGGCCTGCCGCATCGACAATAATGCGCTGCCGGGACTGCTGGAAACGGTACGCCAGGACGGCAATGAAATCATGATCTTCGTCGGCAACCGCGGCTGCGTGCAGATCTTCACCGGCGTGCTGGAAAAGCTGGCGCCGATGCGCGGCTGGATCAACATCTTCAACAGCGCCTTCACCCTGCATCTGCGCGAAGACAGCGTGGATGAAATCTGGGTCACCCGTAAACCGACCTCCGATGGCCACGTCACCAGCGTCGAACTGTTTGCCAAAGACGGTACGCAAATCGCCCAGCTGTACGGCCAGCGTAGCGAAGGCCACCCCGAGCAAGAACAGTGGCGCGCGCAGGTGGAGCGTCTGTGCGCGGAAGGGCAGCCGGCATGAAGCGTTGGGTAATACTGCTTGCCGCACTGCCGCTGTTCGCCAGCGCGGCCGCCGAACGGGTGATTTCCCTCGGCGGCGACGTTACCGAAATCGTCTACGCGCTGAACGCCGGGCAGCAACTGGTGGCGAAAGACAGCACCAGTACCTGGCCTGCCGCCGCGCAGAAGCTGCCGGACGTCGGCTATCTACGGCAGTTAAACGCCGAGGGGATCCTCTCCTTACGCCCGCAGCTGGTACTGGCCAGCGCGCAGGCGCAGCCGTCGCTGGTGCTGCAGAAAGTGCAGGACAGCAAGGTGACGGTCGTCAACGTGCCGGGCGGCGATAACCTTGCCGCCATCGATAACAAAATCGCCGTTATTGCCAAAGCATTAGATAAAACTCCGGAAGGCGACGTGCTGCGCCAGCAGGTCCAGCAGCAGATAGCCGCCATTCCCACGCGGCCTATCGCCAAACGGGTGCTGTTTATCCTCAGCCACGGCGGGATGAATACCATGGTGGCCGGGCAGCACACCGCCGCCGATGGCGCGATTCGCGCCGCCGGGCTGCAAAATGCGATGCAGGGTTTTGACCATTATCGCGCGATGTCGCAGGAAGGGGTGGCTGCAAGCCAGGCGGATCTGGTGGTGATTTCCGCCGATGGTCTCAAGGGGATGGGCGGCGAAAGCGGGCTATGGAAACTGCCCGGTCTGGCGCAAACGCCCGCTGGCCGCCATAAACAACTACTGGCGATCGACGATATGGCCCTGCTCGGCTTCGGCCCGCGTACGCCGCAGGCGATCCTCGAACTGCGCAAAAAAGCGGAGCAGTTGCCCTGATGCGCCCTGCCCTCGTTCGCCATCTGCTGTTGATGACGCTGCTGCTGGTCGCATTGACGCTCTACGCCACCACCCTCGGCGCAATGCGATTGCCATTGATCAACCTGCTTCCCTCCGGCGATGAAATCCTGCGCCATATCTGGCTGACGATCCGTCTGCCGCGGGTGCTGCTGGCGCTGCTGGTCGGCGCCGCGCTGGCGCTGTCCGGCTGCGTGATGCAGGGGCTGTTTCGCAACCCGCTCGCCGATCCAGGGCTGCTGGGCATCAGCAGCGGCGCGGCGCTGGCGGTGGCCTGCTGGCTGGTGCTGCCGCTCAGCGTGCCGGCGCTGTTAGCCCTGTATATGCCGATGCTGACGGCGTTTATCGGCAGCCTGGCGGTGATGGTGGCGATTTTTTTCCTCAGCCGCGCAGGCGACGGTTCGCTGTCGCGGCTGCTGCTGGTGGGGATCGCCATCAACGCTTTATGCGGCGCGCTGGTTGGCGTGCTGGCCTGGCTAAGCAACGATGCTCAGCTACGCCAGCTGTCGCTGTGGGGAATGGGTAGCCTGGGTCAGGCCGAATGGCCGACGCTGCTGGTGGCGGCCAGCTTGATTATTCCGGCGTCAATAGCGGTGTGGCGGATGGCAACACGTCTTAATCTGCTGCAACTCGGCGATGAAGAGGCACACTATCTCGGCGTTAACGTGCGGGCGCTACAGCGGCTGCTGTTGTTATGCAGCGCGGTGCTGGTCGCCGCGGCGGTGGCGATAAGCGGCGTCATCGGCTTTATCGGCCTGGTGGTGCCGCATCTGATGCGAATGTGGCTGGGGGCGGACCACCGCGGGCTTATCCCCGGATCGCTGCTGGCGGGCGCGATTCTGCTGCTGATTGCCGATACCCTGGCGCGCACCGTCGCCGCGCCGGCGGAGATGCCGGTGGGGCTGCTAACCAGCCTGTTGGGCGCGCCGTGGTTCCTGTGGCTGATATTTCGTCGGGAGAAACCAATCCATGGATAAAGACTATCGGGCGCAAGGGCTGTCGCTGCGGCTCGGCCAACGACAGGTTATTAACCAGGTTTCGCTGACGCTTCGCGGCGGCGAGATGACCGCGCTGATCGGCCCGAACGGCGCGGGCAAATCCACCCTGCTGCGGCTGCTGACCGGCTACCTTACCCCGGATAGCGGCGAGCGCAGAATGGACGGCAAAGCGCTGGAACGCTGGTCGCCGCAGGCGCTATCGCGCCGCCGGGCGGTGATGTTGCAGCGCACTCCACTCCAGGCCGACTGGACGGTGGAAACGGTTATCGCCATGGGGCGCTCGCCGTGGGAAGCGACCGCCAGTCCGCAGACTCTGCGCGATATTATGGCGGAAACCGGCTGCGATCATTTGCGCGGCAGGCGCTATCCGTCGCTTTCCGGCGGCGAGCAGCAGCGGGTACAGCTGGCCCGCTGCCTCGCGCAATTGTGGCAAGACGGCGCGCCGCAGGGCTGGCTGTTTCTGGATGAACCCACCTCGGCGCTGGATCTCTATTACCAGCAGCATCTGTTACGCCTGCTCAAGCGGCTGACCGCTTCCGGCCAGCTACATGTCTGCGTGGTGCTGCACGATCTCAACCTCGCCGCCCTGTGGGCCGACCAGATTCTGCTGCTGCACCAGGGACAGGTGGTAGCGCAGGGCACGCCGCATCAGGTTATCCAGCAGGAAACTATCCGCCGCTGGTACGGCGCGGACGTGCGTCTCGGCCAGCATCCGGAAAAAGCGATTCCACAGGTTTATCTGGCGCCCTGAACGTCACGCGCGGCCAGCTTAGCGATGGCCGCGCGTTCGAGAAGTGGAATCAGGATCGCTGCATCCACTTCGTCACTTTCCCTCAAATGCCTATCTCCGTTATCATGTCTTCCTCATGCGATAACGACGACAATAATAAAATCGCACTCTATTAAAAATCAGGGACCTGGATAACACCCTATGAGCACAATCGACAATTTAGACGCCCATACGCCCATGATGCAGCAGTACCTGAAGCTGAAGGCTCAGCATCCGGAGATCCTGCTGTTTTACCGGATGGGCGACTTTTACGAGCTGTTTTATGACGACGCCAAACGCGCCTCGCAGCTGCTCGATATCTCGCTGACCAAACGCGGCGCTTCCGCGGGCGAACCGATTCCCATGGCCGGCATTCCCCACCACGCGGTGGAAAACTATCTCGCAAAGTTGGTAAACCAGGGCGAGTCGGTCGCGATTTGCGAACAGATTGGCGATCCGGCCACCACCAAAGGGCCGGTTGAACGCAAAGTGGTACGCATCGTCACGCCGGGCACCATCAGCGATGAAGCGCTGCTGCAGGAGCGCCAGGACAACCTGCTGGCCGCCATCTGGCAGGACAGCAAGGGCTTCGGCTACGCGACGCTGGATATCAGCTCCGGGCGCTTTCGCCTGAGCGAACCGGCCGACCGCGAGACCATGGCGGCGGAACTACAACGTACCAATCCGGCGGAACTGCTATATGCGGAAGATTTTGCCGAATCGTCACTGATTGAAGGCCGCCGCGGCCTGCGCCGTCGCCCGCTATGGGAGTTCGAAATCGACACCGCGCGCCAGCAGCTCAACCTGCAGTTCGGCACCCGCGATCTGGTGGGCTTCGGCGTCGAAAACGCCCCGCGCGGGCTGTGCGCCGCCGGTTGCCTGTTGCAATACGTCAAAGATACCCAGCGCACCTCGCTGCCGCACATCCGCTCCATCACCATGGAACGCCAGCAGGACAGCATCATTATGGATGCCGCCACCCGTCGCAATCTGGAGATCACCCAGAATCTCGCCGGCGGCGTTGATAACACCCTTGCCTCGGTACTCGACTGCACGGTCACGCCGATGGGCAGCCGCATGCTCAAACGCTGGCTGCATATGCCGGTACGCGATACCGCGGTGCTGGTTGAACGCCAACAAACCATCGGCGCCTTACAGGAACGTTATACCGAGCTGCAGCCGGTGCTGCGTCAGGTCGGCGATCTCGAACGTATTCTGGCGCGTCTGGCGCTGCGTACCGCCCGCCCGCGCGATTTAGCCCGTATGCGCCATGCCTTCCAGCAGCTGCCGCTGCTGCGCGAGCTGCTGGCCGACGTTGACTGTCAGCCGGTGCAACAGCTGCGCGAGAAAATGGGCGAGTTCGCCGAACTGCGTGAACTGCTGGAACGCGCGATCATCGACGCGCCGCCAGTGCTGGTGCGTGACGGCGGCGTTATCGCTCCGGGTTATAATGAAGAGCTGGATGAGTGGCGGGCGCTGGCCGATGGCGCGACCGATTATCTCGACAAACTGGAAATCCGCGAACGCGAGCGCCTGGGCCTGGATACCCTGAAAGTCGGCTACAATGCCGTTCACGGTTACTACATCCAGATCAGCCGCGGCCAGAGCCAGCATGCGCCGATCCACTACGTGCGCCGCCAGACGCTGAAAAACGCCGAGCGCTACATTATTCCGGAACTGAAGGAATACGAAGATAAGGTCCTGACTTCAAAAGGCAAGGCGCTGGCGCTGGAAAAACAGCTCTATGACGAACTGTTCGAAAAACTGCTGCCGCATCTGGCCGACTTACAAACCAGCGCCAGCGCGCTGGCCGAGCTGGACGTACTGGTGAACCTCGCGGAGCGCGCGGAAACCCTCAACTACTGCTGCCCGACCTTTATCGATAAACCTGGTATTCGCATTACCGAAGGCCGTCACCCGGTGGTTGAGCAGGTACTGAAAGAGCCGTTTATCGCCAATCCGCTGCAGCTGGCGCCGCAGCGCCGCATGCTGATCATCACCGGGCCCAATATGGGCGGTAAAAGTACCTATATGCGCCAGACCGCGCTGATTGCGCTGCTGGCCTATATCGGCAGCTATGTGCCGGCGCAGAAGGTAGAAATTGGCCCGATTGACCGCATCTTTACCCGCGTCGGCGCGGCGGATGACCTGGCGAGCGGCCGTTCCACCTTCATGGTGGAGATGACCGAAACCGCCAATATTCTGCACAACGCCACCGAACACAGCCTGGTGCTGATGGACGAGATCGGCCGCGGCACGTCCACCTACGATGGTCTGTCGCTGGCGTGGGCCTGCGCGGAGAATCTGGCGAATAAGATCAAGGCGTTGACCCTGTTCGCCACCCACTACTTCGAGCTCACCCAGTTGCCGGAAAAAATGGAAGGCGTGGCCAACGTGCACCTCGATGCGCTGGAGCATGGCGATACCATCGCCTTTATGCACAGCGTGCAGGACGGCGCGGCCAGCAAGAGCTATGGTCTGGCGGTCGCCGCGCTGGCGGGGGTGCCGAAAGAGGTGATCAAGCGCGCGCGGCAGAAACTGCGCGAGCTGGAGAGCATTTCGCCAAATGCCGCCGCCACGCAGGTTGATGGTACGCAGATGTCTCTGCTCTCCGCGCCGGAAGAGACCTCACCGGCGCTGGAAGCGCTGGAAAACCTTGACCCGGATTCGCTGAGCCCGCGTCAGGCGCTGGAGTGGATCTACCGCCTGAAAAGCCTGGCGTAGCTCCATTAATATAAAAAAGGCCCGACTTAGCGGGCCTTTTTTATTAACGCTTATCTTCCGGCAATAGCGGCGGTACGTGCGGCACCTGCGGCGCCTCATCAATATCTTTCTGCGTCATGCGGAACGCTTCCGGATAATGTTCGCGGCTGGTACGACGCAGCGGTTCGGTATTACGCCAGGTATAGAGGCAGTGCTGGCACTGGTAAACGATCCACACCCCTTTTACCGGCGACGTCGCCATCACTTCAATCTGTTCATCAGCACAACGTGGACAAATCATCTTCTTCTCCTTATTTACGGTTGGCCAACATGGCGGTCAGTTTTTCAGCCCAGGCTTTGGTTTCCGGTAAATCCTGAACCGGCTGGCTGTAGTGACCGCGAAGGTCAGGCGCAACCGGGGTGGTGGCGTCGATAATCAGTTTGTCGGTGATCCCCGCCGGACTGGAACCAGGGTCAAGCTCCAGCACCGACATGTTCGGCAACTGCACCAGGTCGCCCGCCGGGTTGACCTTCGAGGAGAGCGCCCACATCACCTGCGGCAGGTTGAACGGATCGACATCTTCATCGACCATAATCACCATTTTCACGTAACCGAGGCCGTGCGGGGTAGTCATCGCCCGTAATCCCACCGCGCGGGCAAAACCGCCGTAGCGTTTTTTGGTGGAGATAATCGCCAGCAGGCCATGGGTGTACATGGCGTTGACCGCCTGCACCTCCGGGAACTCCGCCTTCAGCTGCTGGTACAGCGGCACGCAGGTCGCCGGGCCCATCAGATAGTCGATTTCAGTCCACGGCATACCGAGATATAACGATTCAAAAATCGGTTTTGTGCGATAAGAGACTTTATCGATACGCACCACCGTCATATTGCGGCCGCCTGAGTAGTGGCCGGTGAACTCGCCGAACGGCCCTTCGATTTCACGCTTGCGCCCTTCAATCACCCCTTCAAGGATCACCTCTGAGCCCCAAGGAACGTCAAAGCCGGTCAGCGGCGCGGTGGCGATGGGATACGGGCTTTCGCGCAGCGCGCCCGCCATCTCATATTCTGACTGGTCATATTTCAGCGGCGTGGCGCCCATCAGGGTAATAATCGGGTCGTTACCCAAGGTGATGGCAATGGGCAGATCCTCACCGCGCTCTTCCGCTTTATGCAGATGCAGCGCGATATCGTGCATCGGTACCGGCTGCAGGCCCAGCTTGCGCTTGCCTTTCACTTCCATCCGGTAAATACCGACGTTCTGCTTGCCGAAGTTGTCCGGGTCAAGCGGATCGCGAGAGACCACACAGGCTTTGTCGAGATAGAAACCACCGTCGCCATCGTTCAGGCGGAACAGCGGCAGAATATCGAACAGGTTGATATCGTCGCCATCAACGGTGTTTTCCGCCCACGCCGGGTTGGCGCGACGCTCCGGCGTTACCGGGAATTTATCCCAGCGGCGAATAAATTCATCAATCTGCTTTTTCACCGGCGTGTTTGGCGGCAGCCCCAGCGAAATCGCGTGGTTTTGCCAGGAACCGATGGTGTTCATGGCGACACGGGCGTCGGTAAAACCGCGAATGTTATCAAACCACAACGCCGGCGCGCCGTCGCCGATGCGCCCAGTGGCGTTAGCGGCAGCGGCGAGGTCCGGCTCGGCATTCACCTCTTCGCTAATTTTTAGCAGTTGCCCCTGCTCATCCAGCGCCTGCAAAAAGCTGCGTAAATCATCAAAAGCCATGACTAATTCTCCTGTGATAAATTCCCGACCGCGCGTAAGCCGTTCCAGCGACGCGCTTTGTGGTATTCGAGACCAAACTGATCCAACACCCGGGTCACGATATGGTTGGTGATATCCTCCACCGTTTCCGGGTGGTTGTAGTAGGCAGGCATCGGCGGCACCATCGCCACGCCCATGCGCGACAGCGCCAGCATGTTCTCCAGATGAATGGTGCTCAGCGGCATTTCACGAGGCACCAGAACCAGCTTGCGCCCCTCTTTCAGCACCACGTCCGCCGCGCGGCCGACTAACCCTTCCGCATAGCCAGCGCGGATACCTGCCAGCGTTTTCATGCTGCAGGGGATAACAATCATGCCGTCGGTACGAAACGATCCTGATGAGATGGTCGCGGCCTGATCCGCCGGGCTATGGCAGAAGTCAGCCAGCGCGGCGACATCGCGAGCGCTATAGGGCGTTTCCAGCTCAATGGTGGTTTTTGCCCATTTCGACATGACCAGGTGCGTTTCCACATCCGGCATTTCATTCAGCGCTTGCAACAGCGCGACGCCCAACGGAGCGCCGGTCGCCCCGGTCATCCCAATAATCAATTTCATTCGCTACCTCACACATTGTTCGTATACGAACCTTTTTATTAAAACTACGCTCATTCTTGCGGGATCTCAATATTGTTCGTACACGATCGCATCAATAATCAAAAAAATGAGATGTGAAAAGAAAGCGTAAATACGGCTATCATAAAGGTGATATTTTTGTGACGGAGTGTTCATGGAGTTACGTAACGAGGCGTTCCACCTTCTGCGCCAGCTTTTTCAACAGCATACCGCGCGCTGGCAACATGAATTACCGGAACTGACCAAGCCGCAATACGCGGTGATGCGCTCGGTAGCCGAACATCCAGGTATCGAGCAGGTGACGCTTATCGAAGCGGCCGTCAGCACGAAAGCGACGCTGGCGGAGATGCTAAGCCGGATGGAAAAACGCGGGCTGGTGCGCCGCGAACACGATCCGACCGATAAACGTCGCCGCTTTGTCTATCTGACGAATGAAGGACAGGCGCTGCTGGCAAACTCCATGCCGCAGGGCAACCGGGTCGATGAAGAATTTTTAAGCCGCCTTAACGAAGAGGAGCGCGCACAGTTCTCCCGGCTGGTGCTGAAAATGATGGAAAGTAAAAACGCGGATTAAGCAGTTCCCTCGCGCAGAAAATCGATAAATGCCCGGACCTTGGTTGGCACATGCTGCGCGTCCGGGTAGACAGCGTATACCCCCTGCGATGGAAAGATGTACTCCGGCACTACCCGCACCAGTTCCTGCCGCGCGATGGCGTCGGCCACCAGCCACTCGGGGAGTAGCGCCACCCCGCTTCCCGCCAGCGCAAAGCCCATTAACGCTTGTGCGCTATCGGCTGAGATCCGCGGTGGTTGCGTAATTTCAAAAGCGAACGATTGCCCTTCGGCGGTCAGGAGCTGCCAGCGCAGCGGGGTCGCTAAGCGCTCATTAACTATCCACTCCGCCTGCGCCAGGTCGGCAAGCGTGCGCAGCGGATGTTTATCCAGCCATGCCGGTGAGGCCACGGGCACGATGGCGAAACGCGAAATCCGAGCCGCATGATAGCGCGAATCGGCCAGGGTACCGAGGCGTATCGCGACATCAAAACGTTCAGAGATCAAATCCGCATGATGCGACGATGAGACGTGGCGCACCCGCAGCGCCGGATGTCGACGAGCAAATTCCGCCAGCGCCGGGATGATCACCTGCACGCCATATTCCGGGGTGGTGGTGATCCGCAGTTCACCGCTTAACCCGGCGTGGCTGGCGCGCACCTCATCCTGTAAATTCTCCGCGGCTTTCAACAGCCCGACGCCGCGCTGGTAAAACACCGCCCCGGCTTCGGTGAGCGTTAACCGGCGCGTCGAACGCAGCAGCAACGTCACCCCCAGTTCACTCTCTAGCTGGCGAACGTTAAAACTGACCACCGCTTTGGTTTGCCCAAGCGCCGCCGCCGCAGCAGTAAAGCTTCCGGCATCAACAACGGCGACAAACATGGTAACGCGCTGCAGGTTTAGCATTTGAATAGGGCTTATTGTCAAAAATTATTAGACAGTATATCCCTGAAAAGCGCATTTATCCGCCCCTGAGGCGCGGTTTACAGTAATCCCCTGCATTGCCTGCAGCTTAATCCGGAGAAAACATGAACCCATGGATCCAAGAAGTTATCGACGCCCACGTGATCATTGAACAATGGCTGGGCCGGAAAGAAGGTAGCGCACAAGCGCTGATGAGCCGTTTTGCGCAAGAGTTTACAATGGTTCCTATCAGCGGCGCTAAGATGGATTACCCGACGGTAAGCGGCTTTTTCCATAGTGCTGGCGGCAGCCGCCCGGGATTAAGCATTGTGGTTGATAATGCGCAGGTGTTGAGCGAATGGCAAGACGGCGGCGCGGTGCTCTACCGCGAAAGCCAGACCCTGCCTGAGCAAGGCGAGGTCGTGCGCTGGTCCACGGCGATATTTCAACGCATTGAGGGAAAAATCCTCTGGCGTCATCTGCAGGAAACCCGTATCGGTTAATGCAAAGGAAAAGGCCCAATCACAGGATTGGGCCTTTTTGAGAGAAAACGATTTATTCGCGGAATAGCGCTTCGATGTTTAGCCCCTGTCCCTGCAGGATCTCCCGCAGGCGGCGCAGGCCTTCCACCTGAATCTGACGCACGCGTTCGCGGGTCAGGCCGATTTCACGACCCACATCTTCAAGCGTTGCGGCTTCATATCCCAGCAGCCCGAAACGACGAGCCAGTACTTCGCGCTGTTTGGCGTTCAGTTCGAACAGCCATTTGACGATGCTCTGTTTCATATCATCGTCCTGCGTGGTGTCTTCCGGGCCGTTGTCTTTTTCATCGGCCAGAATATCCAGCAGCGCTTTTTCTGAGTCACCGCCCAGCGGGGTATCCACTGAGGTAATGCGCTCGTTCAGACGCAGCATACGGCTAACGTCATCAACCGGTTTATCCAGCTGTTCGGCTATCTCTTCGGCGCTTGGCTCGTGGTCCAGCTTATGCGACAACTCGCGCGCGGTACGCAGATAAACGTTCAGCTCTTTCACAATATGGATGGGTAAACGAATGGTACGGGTTTGGTTCATAATCGCCCGTTCAATCGTTTGACGAATCCACCAGGTGGCGTAGGTTGAAAAACGGAACCCACGCTCCGGGTCAAACTTCTCAACTGCGCGGATCAGGCCGAGGTTACCTTCTTCAATCAGATCCAGCAGCGCCAGACCACGATTGCTGTAACGACGAGCGATCTTCACCACCAGACGCAGGTTACTTTCAATCATGCGACGGCGTGAAGCAACATCTCCACGTAGTGCGCGACGGGCGAAATAGACTTCTTCTTCGGCCGTCAGCAGCGGGGAATAACCAATCTCACCAAGATACAGCTGTGTCGCATCGAGAACGCGCTGGGTGGCGCCTTGCGACAGCAGCTCTTCCTCAGCCAGATCGCTATCACTGGGTTCCTCTTCTACTAAGGCTTTCTCGTCGAAAACCTCCATTCCGTTCTCATCAAATTCCGCGTCTTCATTTAAATCATGAACTTTCAGCGTATTCTGACTCATAAAGGTGGCTCCTACCCGTGATCCCTGAGCAAAGCACCTTCCGCGACCCATCACTAAACGACGCCGGAGTTATCCTCTTTATGCCTCCACTGAAGGAGGCATATCGCGACCGCCCTGGCGCCTTTCATGGTGTTACGCTTATCCGTACTTTGCCGAATTATCGCTGCGGTAAGTACTGCAGCGGGTTGACGGATTTCCCCTTGTAACGAATTTCAAAATGTAATCTTGTTGAGCTGGTTCCGGTGCTACCCATGGTAGCGATTTTCTGCCCCGCTTTGACTTCCTGTTGCTCCCGAACCAGCATGGTATCGTTATGAGCGTAGGCACTCAGGTAATCATCGTTGTGTTTGATGATAATAAGATTACCGTAACCGCGCAGTGCGTTACCGGCATAGACGACGCGCCCATCGGCGGTCGCGACAATAGCCTGTCCTTTACTGCCTGCAATGTCGATACCTTTATTGCCGCCTTCCGCGCCGCTAAAGTTCTCGATAACCTTGCCATCAGTCGGCCAGCGCCATGATGAGATCGGCGAACTGGTAGACGTACTGCTTGCAGTCGGTTGGGTTGTGCTAACGGTTGATGGAGCCGTAACCGGAGCGACCGTTGTCGTGGTCGTTGCTGGTTTATTATTCGGCAACATCTTAGTAGCACTCTGTTCACCTGAAGATTCAGAATACGTAATAGTCGGTTGTGACGCAACCACTGCGGTGGATTTTTGTGCAGAAGTTGTGGTGGCCGTCGCACCGCCGCTCGCTTGCGCGCTAGCCTGAGATACCGGGTTTTCGCCGGTGATCGGCTGGCCTGCGGAGTTGCCGACCTGCAGCACCTGGCCTACGTTCAGCGCGTACGGCGCCGGGACGTTGTTGCGTTCCGCAAGGTCGCGGAAATCGTTGCCGGTGACCCATGCGATATAGAACAGGGTATCGCCGCGCTTGACGGTATAGGTGCTGCCGCCGGTGTAGCTGCCTTTCGGAATATCGCCATATTTACGGTTGTAAACAATCTTACCGTTCACCGTCTGCACCGGTTGCTGAGCCATCGGCTGAACCTGGGTCGGCTGGGTCTGAATTGGCTGGGTCTGCATCGGCTGAATCGGCTGAGCCGCTGGAACTTGCTGCGCGCCGGAGGATGGCGGTGTAATCAGCATCCCGGAATTGGTGCTGGAGGACGCAGCGCCGCTTGCCGAATTCACCGGCGCAGGCGGATTATTGGTATTTGTACACCCGGCCAGCCAGAGTGAAACCAGTGACAACGCCGCAATACGGCTAACGGTAAATTTTGGGCTTCCCGCGCTCATTTATCCCCCAGGAATATGTTAACTGCCAATATCTTGCTTACCGGGCAGCGCCCGGCCAGGACACTGAAAAATGTGTCCACCCTACGCCTAAACTTAGGCAAAAAAAACCTGGAATAATCCGGGTTCAGGCCAGTTCCCCTCTGACGAGCGGAACAAAGCGAACGGCTTCGACGGTATCGATGAAAAATTCACCGCCGCGGCGACGGATCCGCTTCAGGTACTGATGTTCTTCACCGACAGGCAAAACCAGCACGCCGCCTTCATCAAGCTGCGCCATCAGCGCGGCCGGAATTTCCGGCGGCGCGGCGGTGACGATAATCGCGTCAAAAGGCGCGCGAGCCTGCCAACCCTGCCATCCATCGCCATGACGGGTTGAAACATTATGTAAATCAAGTTGTTTAAGACGCCGGCGCGCTTGCCACTGCAGGCTCTTAATCCGCTCAACCGAGCAGACATGGTGCACAAGGTGCGCCAGGATCGCCGTCTGATAGCCGGAGCCGGTGCCGATTTCCAGCACCCGCGATTCTGGCGTCAGTTCCAGAAGCTCCGTCATCCGCGCCACCATATAAGGCTGCGAGATGGTTTGCCCCTGGCCAATCGGCAGCGCGGTGTTTTCCCACGCCTTATGTTCAAAGGCTTCATCAACGAATTTTTCGCGCGGAACCTTCGCGATTGCCTCGAGGACTCGCTCATCGACGATGCCCTGAGTACGTAGCTGATTCAACAAACTTTCAACACGTTTACTTACCATTGCGTATCAACCCCGACGCGTTCTAACCAATCGGTCACCACCTCATGTGCCTGATGAGCGGTTAAATCGACATGCAATGGCGTTACGGAAACATAGCCTTCATCCACCGCCGCAAAATCGGTCCCCGGCCCGGCATCGCGCTTATCACCCGGCGGGCCGATCCAGTACAGCGTATTACCGCGCGGATCTTTTTGCGGGATGACCTGGTCGGCCGGATGGCGGTTGCCGCAGCGGGTGACGCGAATGCCTTTGATTTGCTCGAGGGGGAGATCCGGCACGTTGATGTTGAGGATCCGCCCGGTACGCAGCGGCTCGCGGCCTAACGCGCGCAGAATGGTGCACGTCACTGCCGCCGCGGTATCGTAATGTTGATAGCCGTTCAGCGAAACGGCAAGGGCGGGAAAACCAAGATGGCGGCCTTCCATCGCGGCCGCGACGGTACCGGAATAGATAACGTCATCGCCAAGATTGGGGCCCGCGTTGATTCCAGAGACCACAATATCCGGGCGCGGACGCATCAGCGCGTTAACGCCGAGATAAACGCAGTCGGTCGGCGTGCCCATCTGGACGGCGATATCGCCATTTTCAAAGGTGAACGTGCGTAGAGAAGATTCCAGCGTGAGCGAATTTGAGGCGCCGCTGCGATTACGATCGGGTGCAACAACCTGGACCTCGGCAAATTCGCGTAAGGCCTTCGCCAGGGTTTGGATCCCCGGCGCATGGATACCGTCATCGTTACTCAGCAATATTCGCATAGTCACCCGTTGTATTGATAAGTTCCCTTACCACGCTGGTGGCAAAGCTTCCCGCTGGCAGCCAGAAGCGCAGTTCAACAGTGACATCATCCCACCAGTTCCAGCACAATTGCTGCGGATACAGCAGCATCGCCCGGCGCGCGGCTTCAACTTTCTCGCGTGCCAGCAGCGCCTGTAGCGACGTTTCTTCGGCTATCGCGGCTTGCTCGGCGACCAGCGCGTCGCGTTGGCTGCCCCAGTCGCCGCTGCCCGGCACCGCCGCGGTAGCCACCGGTTCGCGGTTATGGGCCCGCGCCTGCAATTCCGCCAACTCTTCGGTGGTTGCCACAAACCAGCTTCCGCGCCCCGCTAATTGTAGCGCATCGCCATCAACAACCTGATTAAATTCCGTTTTTTTTAATCTAATTGCAACTTGCTGATTAAACAACGCGCTGCGTGCCGCCGACAACCAAAAACTGCGTTTATTGCGATCGCGCACCGGTTCGCCGCTCTCGGCCCAGCGCAAAGCGCCCTGCAGGTTACTGCCGCCAATACCAAAACGCTGAGCGCCGAAATAGTTCGGTACGCCGCCAGCGGCTATCGCCTGCAAGCGCTTTTCGACATCGTCGCGATCGCTGATTTCCCGCAGGATCAGCGTGAACTGGTTGCCCTTCAGCGCGCCTAAACGCAGCTTACGCTTATGGCGTGCATACTCCAGCACCTGGCAGCCTTCGAGCTGAAATTTGCTCAGATCCGGCATCTCTTTGCCCGGCACGCGGGCGCACAGCCACTGTTCGGTGACCGCGTGCTTATCCTTTTGCCCGGCAAAGCTCACTTCGCGCGCATGGATTTTAAGGAATTTCGCCAGTGCATCGGCAACAAAACGGGTGTTGCAGCCATTTTTCAGAATCCGCACCAGCACATGTTCGCCTTCGCCATCAGGGGCGAAACCGAGGTCTTCGACCACCAGAAAGTCTTCCGGATTGGCCTTCAGCCGCCCCTGGCCCAGCGGCTTGCCGTGCAGGTATGTTAAGTCATCAAAGGCGATCATTGCGCAGCCTTACGCAGCAGCGCCACCGCTTCACAGGCGATGCCTTCGCCACGGCCGGTGAAGCCAAGCTTCTCGGTGGTGGTCGCTTTCACATTGACGTCGTCCATATGGCAGCCGAGATCTTCGGCGATAAACACGCGCATTTGCGGGATATGCGGCAGCATTTTTGGCGCCTGGGCGATGATGGTGACGTCAACGTTGCCAAGGATATATCCCTTAGCCTGAATCAGCCGCCACGCTTCACGCAGCAGCTCGCGGCTATCCGCGCCTTTAAAGGCCGGATCGGTATCCGGGAACAGTCTACCGATATCGCCCAGCGCCGCAGCGCCCAATAGCGCGTCGGTCAACGCGTGTAGCGCGACGTCGCCATCGGAATGGGCGAGCAGCCCTTTCTCATAAGGAATACGTACCCCGCCAATAATAATTGGCCCTTCACCGCCAAAAGCGTGTACGTCAAAACCATGTCCAATTCGCATTAAGCCTTCTCCTGGTGTCGGGAACGGGTAAGGTAAAATTCGGCCAGCGCCAGATCTTCCGGGCGCGTTACTTTAATATTATCAGCTCGTCCGGCGACCAATTCGGGATGGAAGCCGCAGTACTCCAGCGCCGACGCTTCATCGGTGATGGTAGCGCCTTCATCCAGTGCGCGCGTCAGGCAGTCAAATAGCAGTTCTCGCGGGAAAAATTGCGGCGTCAGCGCATGCCATAAATCATTGCGTTCAACGGTATGGGCAATCGCGGTTTTGCCCGGTTCGGCACGCTTCATGGTATCGCGCACCGGCGCCGCCAGTATGCCGCCGACGCGGCTGGTCGCGCTCAGCGCCAGCAGCCGCGAGAGATCGTCCTGATGCAGGCACGGTCGCGCGGCATCATGAACCAGCACCCATTGCGCATCCGCTAACGCTTTCAGCCCCGCCAGTACCGAATCGGCGCGCTCGGCGCCGCCGTCAACGACGGTGACCTGCGGATGGTGAGCTAAAGGAAGTTGACTAAAGCGGATGTCGCCGGGGCTGACGGCGATCACCACCCGCTGAACGCGTTCGTTCGCCAGCAGCGCGGCGACCGAATGTTCGAGAATCGTTTTGTTACCGATTGAGAGATATTGTTTCGGGCACTCCGTTTGCATACGGCGGCCAAAACCGGCTGCCGGCACCACGGCGCAAACGCCCGGAAAAGTGGCTGCCATATTGTCATCCTGGGCTTGTTTATCGATTATTCTGCGCAGAACCCTGATTGCGTTTTGAGGCATCCGGCACCAGACGATAGAACGTTTCGCCCGGGCGGGTCATGCTGAGTTCATTGCGCGCGCGTTCTTCGATCGCTTCCTGGCCGCCGTTGAGATCGTCAATTTCGGCGAAAAGCTGATCGTTGCGCGCTTTTAATTTGGCGTTAGTAGCCTGCTGAGCGGAGACATCGTCATTAACCCGGCTATAGTCGTGCAAACCATTTTTGCCAAACCACAGCGAGTACTGTAGCCAGACCAGCAAAGCTAATAATAGCAGCGTTAATTTACCCATCCTGCCCCCTGAAAAACGGCATCATCATCCCATAACTCGCCGGAGTACTCTACCCTGGCGCGCGGACGATGCCGCGTAACGCGGGGACTGTAACACATTTTTGCGATGGATACCCAGGCTTGATTCATCCCAAAAAGGCTATCCCAACAGCCAGAGGAACAGCAGACCAAACATCAGCCCGACGGTTAAAATCGTCGCGCAAACGCTGTAAATCAGCTTGCCGTCCAGTAATGAATGTAGCGCAATACCGACCACCACGGCGACCGGCATAATGGCAAGGAAGAAAGGCCAGGTATAGAGGAAGAAAAAGAGCGTATTACCGCCATACATGAGGAAGGGAATACCCAGCGCCAGCAGCCACGAAATAAAGCCCACGGCGGCGCCCGACAAAGACCAGGTGGTCTCGTCGCTGGCCGCCGGAGGCGGTTCTGAACGAATAATACTGAGGTTCTGGGTATTGCGCATATCGAATCCTGTTGACCGGCCGACCGGCACCCCTCGATGCCGTTGCCTTTTCAGGATCTGATAATATCGCTCTGTCGAAGCAGGTCTAATAGTTGGTGCACCAAATTTGTTACCAATTGTTCACCATCCAGATGAATTTCAGCATTCTCCGGGGATTCATAGACCGAATCAATACCGGTAAAATTGCGCAACTCCCCTGCCCGCGCCTTCTTGTACAATCCTTTTGGATCCCGCGTCTCGCAGATGGCTAACGGAGTATCGACAAAGACCTCGATAAAGCGTCCTTCTCCCAAACGCTCGCGCACCATCTGGCGTTCTGCACGATGTGGAGAGATAAACGCCGTCAATACAACCAGCCCGGCATCGACCATCAGCTTAGCTACTTCACCGACGCGGCGAATGTTCTCTTTGCGATCGTCGTCACTGAATCCCAGATCGCTACACAGCCCGTGGCGCACATTATCGCCGTCAAGCAAATAGGTACTGACGCCAAGCTCATGCAGCGCCTCTTCCAGCGCCCCGGCGACGGTGGATTTACCCGACCCCGAGAGGCCGGTAAACCACAGCACCACGCCGCGATGGCCATGGTGCTGCTCGCGCTGCTCTCGGGTCACCGGATGCGCATGCCAGACGACGTTTTCGTCATGCCGGGCCATTACTTGCCTCCCAGCAGATCGCGCGCGTCCCAGTGCGGGAAGTGTTTACGAATCAGCTGATTCAGTTCCAGCTCAAACGCGCTGTACTGCGACGTCGGGGCCTGCGCCTGCAGGTGCGGTTCGTTAACCATTCCCGCGCCCACCGTCACGTTGCTCAGGCGATCGATAAAGATAAGTCCGCCGGTCACCGGGTTGTCCTGATATGGATCAAGCACCAGCGGCTCGTCAAAGGTCAGCTCCACCAGCCCGATGCCGTTCAGCGGCAGCGTGTCGACTTCCCGCTGGGTCAGATTATTGATGTCGACCTGATAGCGGATAGCGTCAACGCGGGCGCGGGTTTTCTTGCCAGCCACTTTGATGTCATAGCTTTGGCCCGGCGACAGCGCCTGCTCCGCCATCCACACGACGTCGATGCTGGCGCTTTGTACCGCAGGCAACGAGGCTTCGGCGTCAACCAGCAAATCACCGCGGCTGATATCGATTTCATCTTTCAGGACGATAGTGATCGCTTCCCCCGCCCCGGCCTGCGGCAGGTCGCCGTCAAAGGTGACAATACGCGCCACGTTCGACTCCACGCCCGACGGCAACACCTTCAGGCGCTGGCCAACGGTGACCGTACCGGAAGCGACGGTGCCGGAGAAACCGCGGAAATCCAGGTTCGGACGGTTTACGTACTGCACCGGGAAGCGCAGCGGCTGGCTTTCAACCTCGCGCTGAATGTCAACGGTTTCCAGCACTTCCAGCAGCGTCGGGCCGCTGTACCACGGCATTTTGTCGCTCTGGCTGGCGACGTTATCCCCTTCCAGTGCCGACAGCGGCACGAAACGGATATCAAGTTTGCCCGGCAGCTGTTCGGCGAAGGTCAGATAATCTTCACGAATTTCATTGAAGCGCGCTTCGCTGAACTCGACGAGATCCATTTTGTTCACCGCGACCACCAGGTGCTTAATCCCTAATAGCGTGGAGATAAAGCTGTGGCGGCGAGTCTGGTCGAGCACGCCTTTGCGGGCGTCAATCAGCAGGATTGCCAGATCGCAGGTGGACGCGCCGGTCGCCATATTACGGGTGTACTGCTCATGGCCCGGCGTGTCGGCAATAATAAATTTGCGTTTCTCAGTCGAGAAGTAGCGATAGGCGACATCAATGGTGATGCCCTGCTCGCGCTCGGCCTGCAGGCCATCCACCAGCAGCGCCAGATCCAGTTTCTCGCCCTGAGTACCGTGGCGCTTGCTGTCATTGTGCAGGGAAGAGAGCTGATCTTCATAAATCTGGCGCGTATCGTGTAGCAGGCGGCCAATCAAGGTACTTTTGCCGTCATCGACGCTGCCGCAGGTCAGAAAACGCAGCAGGCTTTTGTGCTGTTGCGCGTGCAGGTAAGCTTCTACGCCGCCTTCATTAGCAATTTGTTGTGCAATCGTAGTGTTCATGGCGGCTCCTTAGAAATACCCCTGACGTTTTTTCAGCTCCATGGAGCCTGCCTGGTCGCGGTCAATGACGCGCCCCTGACGTTCGCTGGTGGTGGATACCAGCATCTCTTCAATAATTTCCGGCAGCGTTTGCGCGTTGGACTCTACCGCGCCGGTCAGCGGCCAACAGCCGAGGGTACGGAAGCGCACCATCTGCTTTTTGATCATCTCGCCCGGCTGCAGATCGATACGGTCGTCATCGATCATCATCAGCATACCGTCGCGCTCCAGTACCGGGCGCTCTGCCGCCAGGTACAGCGGAACGATTTCAATATTTTCCAGGTAGATGTACTGCCAGATATCCAGCTCGGTCCAGTTAGAGAGCGGGAAGACGCGAATGCTTTCGCCTTTGTTAATCTGGCCGTTGTAGTTATGCCACAGCTCCGGACGCTGATTTTTCGGGTCCCAGCGGTGGAAACGATCGCGGAAGGAGTAAATGCGCTCTTTAGCGCGGGACTTCTCTTCGTCGCGGCGCGCGCCGCCGAATGCGGCATCAAAGCCGTATTTGTTCAGCGCCTGCTTCAGGCCTTCGGTTTTCATGATATCGGTGTGCTTGGCGCTGCCGTGAACGAACGGGTTGATGCCCATCGCCACCCCTTCCGGGTTTTTATGCACCAGCAGTTCGCAGCCATAGGCTTTGGCGGTACGGTCACGGAATTCATACATCTCACGGAATTTCCAGCCGGTATCGACGTGCAGCAGCGGGAACGGCAGGGTTCCCGGATAAAACGCTTTGCGCGCCAGATGCAGCATAACGCTGGAATCTTTACCGATGGAGTACATCATCACCGGGTTAGAGAATTCGGCGGCCACCTCACGAATGATATGGATGCTTTCCGCCTCCAGTTGCCGCAGGTGAGTGAGTCGTTTTTGGTCCATAACCGTTCCTTAAGCCAGATTTACCACAGAAGAGTTAAACCCTTCCGCTGTCGTTGTGTGTTGAAACCAGGCGAGCTGCTGATGCAGCTGTACCACTTCGCCTACCACCAGTAGCGCGGGCATTGGGGCATCTTTCGCCAGATGTTCGAGCTGTTGTAACGTGCCTGTCTGCATCTGCTGATCCTCGCGGGTGCCGCGGGAAATCACCGCCACCGGGGTATTCGCGTCGCGGCCATGGGCGATCAGCTGAGCGCTGATGTCCGCCGCTTTCATGGTGCCCATGTAAATCGCCAGCGTTTGTTGGCTCTTCGCCAGCAGCGCCCAATCAAACGGCGCGCTGTCAGATTTATAGTGACCGGTAACGAAAACTGCGCTTTGCGCATAATCGCGATGGGTCAGCGGAATGCCGGCATAGGCCGTCGCGCCCGCCGCGGCGGTAACGCCTGGCACCACCTGGAACGGGATCCCGGCGGCGGCGGCGGCCTGCAGTTCTTCCCCGCCGCGCCCGAAAATAAACGGATCGCCGCCCTTCAGGCGCACTACCGTTTTCCCCGCTTTGGCGGCCTCCACCAGCATTTGGTTTGTTTCGTGCTGCGGCACGGAGTGCTCGCCCGCGCGCTTGCCAACGCAGATCATTTCGGCATCGCGGCGCACCAGTTCCCGCACGCTCTCGGTCACCAGGTGGTCATAAAACACCACGTCCGCCTGTTGAATCGCCTGCAGGCCGCGTAGCGTCAGCAACCCGGCATCCCCCGGCCCGGCGCCTACCAGAATAATTTCGCCCACGCTGCGTTCCGGCCTGTCGAGTTCATCCTGCAGCGCCCGTTCCGCCGCCGCATGGTTACCGGCCACCATCAGGCTGGCAAAACGCCCGGTGAAAACGCGCTCCCAGAAGCGACGGCGCGCTTCGGTGGTGGTCAGCCGGGTTTTCAGATGATGGCGCCAGTAGCTCGCCGTTTCGGCCAGCCGCCCCAGATTGGTTGGCAGTAGCGCTTCGATTTTTTCACGCAGAATGCGCGACAGCACCGGCGCCTTGCCGCTGGAGGAGATCGCCACCAGCAGCGGCGATCTGTCGACAATAGAAGGAAAGACGAATGAGCACAGTTGCTGGTCATCCACCACGTTCACCAGGCGGTAGCGTGCGTTAGCCGCGGCAAACACCCGCTGGTTAAGTTCACGATCGTCGGTGGCGGCAATCACCAGAAATACATCGTCCACCTGCTGTTCATCAAAGGCGGTTGCCCGCCAGCTGATTTGCTGACGTTCAACCTGTTCAGCGAGCTCCGGCGACAGGACGGCGGCGACCACCTGTACCTTCGCCTGCGCCCGCAGCAAGAATTTAATCTTACGTACGGCAATTTCACCGCCGCCGATAACCAGCACGGGTCTCTCTTTCAACTCGGCAAACAGGGGCAAGTAATCCACGGCGCAACAACTCTCTTACATTCAGCAATAGAGGGACTATAGGGTGCGGCTTTAAGCAAATGAAATTACGAAATGGAATGAGTTGTGACGCAAAAGAATAACGAGCTGAAAATACAAATATCAAAAAGTGCTTAACGTGCGCGTTTTCCGCTATTTAAGAGCAAATGAAATTGTTTAAGCGGCGTCACAGTTTCATACTAACGCGGTCGAAATGTTTCGCTCGTGTAAGGACCCATTATGTTTTCCGCGATGTGCCGCCGTCTGCTTCCGCTGGCGCTTGGCACAGGTTTTGTCTTCTCCGCCGCTCCGGCATTCAGCGCCCTGGGCGACACCGCAAATACGCAGGCCCGCCATATTGCTACCGTCTTCCCCGGAAGAATGACCGGTACGCCGGCCGAGATGCTATCAGCCGATTATCTTCGTCAACAGTTTGCCCAGATGGGTTATCAAAGCGACGTACGTAGCTTTAATACCCGCTACATCTATACCGACAGCAACCAACGTAAGAACTGGCACAACGCCACCGGCAGCACGGTTATCGCCGCGCATGAAGGGCAGTCTCGTCAGCAAATCATCATTATGGCGCACCTCGATACCTATGCGCCGCAAAGCGATAAAGACGTTGAGAACAACCTTGGCGGCCTGACGCTGCAGGGGATCGACGATAACGCAATGGGGCTCGGCGTGCTGCTCGAGCTGGCGGAACATTTAAAGAACGTCCCCACCCGTTACGGCATTCGCTTTATCGCCACCAGCGGCGAGGAAGAAGGCCGCCTGGGCGCGCAAAATATACTTAAGCGCATGAGCGAGGCGGAAAAGAAAAACACGCTGCTGGTGATTAATCTCGATAACCTGGTGGTCGGTGATAAGCTCTATTTCAATAGCGGGCGCAGCACACCGGCATCGGTACGCAAGCTGACCCGCGATCGCGCGCTGGCTATCGCCCGTAGTCACGGCATCGCCGCATTCACCAATCCAGGGCTGAATCCGGAGTTCCCGAAAGGTACTGGCTGCTGTAACGATGCCAGCGTTTTTGATAGCGCCGGGATCCCGGTACTCTCCGTGGAAGCGACTAACTGGTCATTGGGTAAAAAGGATGGATACCAGCAGCGCAGTAAAACTCGTAGCTTCCCGCAGGGTACCAGCTGGCATGATGTACAACTGGATAACCAACAGTATATCGACAAAGCGCTGCCGGGAAGGATCGAGCACCGCGGGCGCGATGTAGTCAAAGTGATGCTGCCGCTGGTGAAAGAGCTGGCGAAAGTTGAGAAGAAAAAGTGATTTGCGCAAAGCGAACCCGCGGTATAGCCCGCGTGTCCGCTTTGGAATAACACTCTCTGGCATAGCGCATCGCTTAGCCTTCGTGCAATCCGCACTCTCTTTTCAGACCAAAGAATCGGGTTTCTTCTTCCGCCATACCGGGTTCCCATTTACGGGTGGTGTGAGTGTCACCGACGGACAAATACCCCTGCTCCCATAGCGGGTGGTATTTCAGGCCGTGCTTTTGCAGATACTGATAAACCGTCCGGTTATCCCAGTCGATAATCGGCAGCAGCTTAAAGACGCCGCGCTGGATAGCCAGCACCGGTAAATGCGCCCGGCTGCCGGACTGCTCACGGCGCAGGCCAGCAAACCAGGTGCGGGTGTTGAGCTCCTTCAGCGCCCGGTTCATCGGCTCAACTTTGTTGATTTCATTGTATTTCTCAATGCCTTCAACGCCCTGCTCCCACAGTTTGCCGTAACGCGCTTCCTGCCAGGCGGCGCTTTCCGTCGCCCGGTAGACTTTAAGGTTCAGGTTGAGCTTCTCGGTCAATTCATCAATAAACTGATAGGTTTCCGGGAAAAGATAGCCGGTATCGGTCAGGATCACCGGAATGTCCGGGCGCAGCTGGTTCACCAGATGCAGGCTGACCGCCGCCTGAATACCAAAGCTTGAAGAGAGCGCATAGTCGCCGGGCAGGTTTTCCAGCGCCCATGCGACGCGTTCTTCGGCGCTGAGTTTTTCCAGCTGAGTGTTAACTTCCGCCAACGCCATTACGCGTTCTACTTTAGGCAGATCGTTCAGCGCGTTTAGATCGAGTTTGGACATAGATTCCTCACTGTGTGCCTTGCCTGATGGCGCTTCGCTTATCAGGCCTACGCGAATGGTAGGCCGGATAAGGCATTCATGCCGCTATCCGGCAATTCAGGTTATTCCCAGAAATCACGCGCCGGGTCGAGCACCGGGCGAATGATGCCCGCACGCACCGTAAAGTCGCCGAAGCCTTCACCCGCTTCGCGCTCTTTCGCCCAGCGCCCTACCAGCTCGTCGAGCGAAGCAAGGATCTCCGGCTCGGTGATATTTTCGCGATACATCCGTGGAATGCGCGTCCCGCTGCGGTTGCCGCCGATATGCAGGTTATAGCGGCCAGGGGCTTTACCCACCAGGCCAACTTCCGCCAGCATCGCGCGGCCGCAGCCGTTCGGGCAACCCGTGACGCGGGTTACGATATGCTCATCGCCAACGCCGTGTTTGCTCATCACCTCTTCGACCTTGTCGATAAACGACGGCAGGAAACGCTCGGCTTCGGCCATCGCTAACGGACAGGTCGGGAACGACACGCAGGCCATTGAGTTCTCGCGCTGCGCCGTGACTGCATTCATCAGGCCATGATCGCGGGCCAGTTTCTCGATCCGCGCTTTCTGATCTTCCGGTACGCTGGCGATGATCAGGTTCTGGTTGGCGGTGATACGGAATTCACCTTTGTGAATCTTCGCGATCTCCAGCAGGCCAGTTTTCAGCGGGCGGCCCGGATAATCCAGAATACGGCCGTTCTCAATAAACAGCGTCAGGTGCCAGTTATTATCGATACCCTTAACCCAGCCAATGCGATCGCCGCGACCGGTAAACTCGTACGGACGAATCGGTTCGAATTTGATCCCGGCACGACGCTCAACTTCCGCCTTGAAGGTCTCCACGCCGACGCGCTCAAGGGTATATTTGGTTTTCGCGTTTTTACGATCGGTACGATTACCCCAGTCGCGCTGGGTGGTCACGACCGCTTCCGCCACCGCGAGGGTGTGCTCCAGCGGCAGATAGCCGAACTCGCTGGCGGTACGCGCATAGGTTTTCTTATTACCGTGCTCGATAGACAACCCGCCGCCCACCAGCAGGTTAAAGCCGACCAGCTTGCCGTTTTCCGCAATCGCCACGAAGTTCATATCATTGGCGTGCAGATCGATATCGTTCTGCGGGGGGATCACCACCGTCGTTTTGAATTTACGCGGCAGATAGGTCTGGCCGAGGATCGGTTCCTCGTCGGTGGTAGCGACCTTTTCCTGATCTAACCAGATCTCAGCATAAGCGCGGGTACGCGGTAACAGATGCTCGGAGATCTTCTTCGCCCACTCATAGGCTTCGGCGTGCAGCTGCGACTCAAACGGGTTCGAGGTGCACAGCACGTTGCGGTTCATATCGTTGGCGGTCGCCAGCGCGTCCAGGCCAACGGAGTGCAGCATCTGGTGCACCGGCTTCACGTTCTTCTTCAGAATACCGTGGAACTGGAAGGTCTGACGGTTAGTCAGGCGAATACTGCCGTAGATGGTGTTATCTGCGGCGAATTTATCGATCGCCTGCCACTGTTTGGTGGTGATAACGCCGCCCGGCAGACGGCAGCGCAGCAGCATCGCGTGGCGCGGCTCCAGTTTCTGCGCCGCGCGTTCCGCACGAATATCGCGGTCGTCCTGCTGGTACATACCGTGGAAGCGGATGAGCAGGAAGTTATCGCCTTTAAAACCGCCGGTCAGGCCGTCATTTAAATCTTCCGCAATGGTGCCGCGCAGGTAGTTGCTCTCGATCTTCATACGCTCGGCGTCGGAGAGTTTACCTTCGACCACCAGCGGGCCAGGATGTTTTTCGCTCATTAGTAGACATCTCGCTGATAACGGCGCTCAACGCGCAGCTCACTTAAAAATTCGTCCGCCGCTTCGGCGTCCATCGCGCCGTATTCGGCAATCACTTCCAGTAACGCCTGCTCGACGTCTTTCGCCATACGATTGGCATCGCCGCAGACATAAATATGGGCGCCGTCGTTAATCCAACGCCACACTTCAGCCCCCTGCTCACGCAGTTTGTCCTGTACATAGACTTTTTGTTGTTGATCGCGGGACCAGGCCAGGTCGATTCGGCTCAGCACGCCCTCTTTGACGTAGCTCTGCCATTCCACCTGATAGAGAAAATCTTCCGTGAAGTGCGGATTGCCGAAGAACAACCAGTTCTTCCCTTCCGCCCCTTCCGCCGCGCGCTGCTGCATGAAGGCGCGGAACGGCGCGATCCCGGTTCCAGGACCAATCATGATAACCGGGGTTTGCGGGTTAGCAGGCAGACGGAAGTTGTCATTGTGTTCGATAAAGATGCGCACTTCGCCATCTTCTTCCACGCGGTCGGCGAGGAAGCTGGACGCGCCGCCGGCGCGAGCGCGGCCTTCGATGTCATAACGCACGACGCCAACGGTAACGTGGACTTCGTTTTCCGCTTCCGCCTGCGAGGAAGCAATCGAGTAGAGGCGTGGCGTTAGCGGGCGCAGCAGGCCGATTAAGGCTTCGGCATCCAGCTGTGCCGGCGAGAAGCGCACCATATCGACGATAGGCGTCGTCGCAGCGTAGTGCTGCAACTGCGCTTTATCGCCGACCAGCGGCAGCAGCGTTTCACTGCGGGTCAGGGTGGCATAGTTCTCAACAATATTGGCGGTGTTGACTGTCAGCTCGAAATGCCACTCCAGGGCTTGCGCCAGCGGCAGCGTTTTGCCTTCGATCGTGACCGGTTCATCACCCTTGAGCCACAGCAGCTCCACAAGCTCTTTAACCAGCGCAGGATCGTTCTGATACCACACGCCAAGAGCATCTCCCGGCTGATAACGCAGGCCGGAATCACCCAGATCGATCTCAATATGACGGACATCTTTTTCCGAGTCGCGACCGGTTATTTTTTGATTCACAGCAAGCGTCGCCGTCAGCGGCGCTTCTTTAGTATACGGACTGGTATGAATTTCATTCACAGCGCCGCTGGTAGCAAGCTGGGCAGGCGCAGCCGTCGGCGCGCGCGCTTTCAGCACATCCACTACGCGAGCGCGCCATTCCGCCGCCGCGGCTTGATATTCAACGTCGGCATCAACGCGGTCGAGCAGGCGTTCGCCGCCCAGTTCGGCCAGTTTGCTATCGAAATCTTTGCCGGACTGGCAGAAAAACTCATAGGAGGTATCGCCGAGGCCAAACACCGCGAAGGCGGTACCATCGAGCTTCGGCGCTTTCTTTGAAAACAGGAACTTATGCAATGCGACGGCTTCTTCCGGCGGCTCACCTTCACCCTGGGTCGACGTCACCACGACCAGCAGTTTTTCACCGGCGATTTGTTTGAATTTATAGTCGCCAGCGTTCACCAGTTTCACGTTCAGCTGCGCGGCCTGCAAATCGTCGCGCAGCGCTTCGGCAACCCGACGCGCGTTGCCGGTCTGCGAAGCGGAAATCAGGGTGATGGCCGGCGCTTCTACCGCCTGAGCGGGCGCGCTTACCACGGTGCCGGGCTGCTGATTCAGCATGCCCCAGAAGTAGCCGGACACCCAAGCCAGTTGGGTTGGCGTAAAGTCAGTCGTGGCCGCCTGTAGGCGCGCCAGTTGCTCCGGGTTTAGCGGCAGCAGATTGGAAGGTGGGGCCTGTGTCGTCATGCGTCGTTATGTTCCAGTAAGCAAAGCTGTTATTCACGCCCTGTCAGCGCGACAAAAACAGAAGAGATTGTAAGGTTAACGGCGGGCATACTAACAATTAAAGAAGGGATGGAAATAACAAATAACCAAATGGACTAACCTGTTTTAGTTATAGTTATTAACAACAAAAACGATTAGTTAAATGATTGAAAAACAATAAATTAAATCATCCAAATACAACAAAAACGGCGATTTTGCGTTCAGGGCCGTTTTAGTTAATGCTAAAAAATGTACTTTCCGGTACCCTACGGCGGTTTTTTTCGTCCTGTTGAGAGTTAATGATGTCCACCACGCTGTTTAAAGATTTCACCTTCGAAGCCGCCCACCACCTGCCGCACGTACCGAAAGGCCACAAATGCGGTCGCCTGCATGGTCACTCTTTTATGGTGCGTCTGGAGATTACCGGTGAAGTCGATCCCCATACCGGGTGGATCATGGATTTCGCCGAGCTGAAAGCCGCGTTTAAACCGACCTACGATCGTTTAGACCACTATTACCTGAACGATATCCCAGGACTGGAGAACCCAACCAGCGAAGTGCTGGCCAAGTGGATTTGGGATCAAATGAAACCGCTGGTTCCTTTGCTGAGCGCGGTAATGGTAAAAGAGACCTGCACCGCAGGCTGCGTCTATCGCGGCGAGTAATTTCTGTCTATCCGCCATCGGGCTGCTGCCATGGCGGTTTTCTGTTTCATCCCACGCCGTTGGAATCAACGCACCAGATAGCCGCCATCCACCGCCAGAATATGACCGTTAACGTAATCCGAGGCCCGGCTGGCGAGGAAAACAACGGCGCCCATTAAATCCTGCGCTTCTCCCCAACGGCCTGCGGGTATATGCGCCAGCACGCGTCTGTTCTCTTTCGGGATACTGCGGGTGATAGCGGTCATGGCGGTTTCGTAATAGCCAGGCGCGATGCCGTTAACCTGAATATTATGCGGGCCCAGCTCATCGCAGTAGGCTTTGGTTAAGCCAGCTAGCGCATGCTTGGTGGCGGCATAGGCCGGCGACCAACTGCCGCCGAGATAAGAAAACACCGAACAGATATTAATAATCTTACCGCTTCGCCGCGGAACCATAATTTTCGCGGCTTCGTGGCTGAGCTCGAACGCTGCGGTCAGGTTAGTATTGATCATCGGATCCCATTCTGTTCGCCCAAAGCGCAGCACTTTATTCAAGTGACAAATACCGGCATTGTTCACCAGAATATCAACGGTACCGAAACGTTCGCAGCAGGCGGCGATAATCCGCTGCGGCATACCGCCATCGGTGATATCCGCCAGCATGAATTCCATCTCAACGCCCTGCTGTTCGATAAGCTTGCGGGTTTGCGTATGTTCTTCGCGCAGAGCGGGAACAAACAGATTCGCGCCGGCGGTCGCCAGAGCAACGGCAAAGGCTTGCCCCAGGCCGCTATTGCCGCCGGTAACGATAGCGGTTTTCCCCCTGAGCGAGAAGAAGTCCATAGAGAAGGCAGTGGGTGGTTCAATTGGCTGCATGGTTAACTCGTTCCTTAAGTCAACGTATCAGCCGCCCGCTTCAGGCGGCTGAATTAATGCGCCAATGATAGCACTGCTGTCATGACGGCGTATCTCAACCCCGGCGCTGAAATCGAGTGCAATGATGAATTAATATATGAAGAAGAGCTGCCGGGTGGTGAGCAACCTACCCGGCAATGAAAGCAGGGGTCAGGCAATGTTCAGATATTTATGCGTCTGCATGGATAAGCGCCAGTTTCGGGCGATACAGGTCTCAATGCACAGCCGCGTCGCGTCTTCTTTTTGGCTAATCGGCTGCAAGGCAATAATACGCGGCTTTTCATCGGCCAGCGTTTCCAGCAGTTCATCCAGCGCTTCGATATCGCGCACGCGGCCAACCGGATGCTTGATTTCATCGGCGCGCTGCAGCGCCTGCGAAAGCACATCATAGCCGCCGCGCATGTTCACTTTCGGCGAGACCGTGACCCAGGTATTGTGGCTGCAGCGCACTTCATGCGTGCCGCTGGTTTCAATCTGGCAGCTGAAACCATGTTGCTCAAGCAGGTCGGTCAACGGCGTGAGATCGTGAATACAGGGCTCGCCGCCGGTAATTACTACGTGACGGGCGGTCCATCCCTGACGGCCAATGATTGCCAACAGATCCTCGCTGGTCGCCGGGCCCCACTTATCGCTCTCTTTGGTTTTAGCGAGGATACTAAATAGAGACACTTCCCGATCGGCCAGCTTATCCCAGGTATGTTTGGTATCGCACCAGGCGCAACCAACCGGGCATCCCTGCAAACGAATAAAAATGGCAGGCACGCCGGTAAAGTAACCCTCGCCTTGCAAGGTCTGGAACATCTCGTTAATCGGGTACTGCATAGTCATCTCTGTTCAGGTGGTAAAAAGGTATTATCGCAGATTCAGGCGCTCAGGTCTTGTCCTCAGCTGCGCTTACCTGAGCCCATTGCCTGCGGGGTGGAGACCCTCTTTTTATATTAGTTAGCAAACTATAAAATAAGCACAAATTGTATTTACGATATATTGACTATTATTTTAGCATGCATCGTGCCCGGTCATTAAATCCGATCATTCATAACTTTCTTGCGGCGTATCTGCCCGCAGATAAAGATGTTACAAAGAATGTTTTTCATGATCGTAATGACATTATCAATTGCGGCATGAAACAACAAAAAGAAACCATTAATCAACGATATACAAACCGATACATGAAAAAATGAATTTTTTATCTTCGCTCAGAGTCAAATACAATTCGCTTGAATTCCATAGATTAAAATAAGCTTAAGAAACCGATTATTACAGCCTGTTTTTATTTAATCTCCGTTTAATTTTCCGCGCCTAGAATCCAGTCGACCAACCATGAGAGACTGCATTCATGAATACATTATTAATTACAGGCGTTACCGGATTTCTGGGCGGAGCGGTATTAGAGAATATCCTTAATAATGAAAATGGGATTAATCTACTGCTCCTGGTGCGAGCCAATAATGATGAAGCGGCTCTGACCCGGGTGAAGGAAAACCTGCGTAAATTCAATATTGCAGAGGAGAAGCTGGCCGCATTAACCCCCCGGCAGATCCTGCTCGGCGATTTGTCATCACCGGAGGCGTTCCTGAGCGACCCGCGTCTGGAGCAGGTCACTCACGTTATCAACAGCGCCGCCGTCGCCTCATTTGGTAATAACCCGCTCATCTGGAAAGTGAACGTCGAAGGAACGTTCAAATTTGCCCAACGGATGTCCCGCGTAGCTGGACTACAACGTTTTCTCCACGTCGGGACCGCGATGTCCTGTACCCCGGAGCCAGATTCACTGGTCGCAGAAAGCGCTGAATTCCGCGAGCACGCCGAGCATCTGGTGGAGTATACCCATTCCAAATCGACGATTGAGCGTCTGATGCAGGAGCAATGCCCGACGTTACCGTTAGCCATCGCCCGCCCTTCTATCGTCGTTGGTCATACTCATCACGGTTGTCAGCCCTCAAGCAGCATTTTTTGGGTGTTCAGCATGGGGCTAATGCTGCAAAAATTCCTCTGCTCACTGGAAGACCGTGTTGACGTGATCCCGGTCGACTACTGCGCCGACGCGCTGCTGATGTTATTACAACGCCCGTTGGCGCGTGGTGAAGTCGTGCATATCTCCGCCGGAGAAGAAAACAGCGTGAAATTTGCGGAAATCGATCGCGCGATGGCCTCAGCGCTGGAGCAGGCTCCGGTAGGCGACCGATACGCGCAGGTTAGCTACGAGACGCTAGTTAAAATGCGCCGTGAGTTGAAGGATATTTTTGGCCCGTGCAACGAGCGCCTGATGCTCAAAGCGATGCGCCTGTATGGCGCCTTCGCGACGCTGAACGTCCGCTTCAGCAATGATAAGCTGCTAAGCATGGGCATGCCCAAACCGCCGCGCTTCACCGATTATATCGACCGCTGCGTACAAACCACCCGCGGGCTTTCTATCCCGCAGCAAATGGCCGTCGATTTCAAGTAAGTGCAATTCGCAGGTAAAAAAAATGCCAGTCCGCAGACTGGCATTTTTATTTCACAAAAAGTCAGGATTAAGCCTGGCCTTTGATCTCTTTACGACCGTTGTACGGCGCTTTTTCACCCAGCGCTTCTTCGATACGAATCAGCTGGTTGTATTTAGCAACGCGGTCAGAACGGCTCATAGAACCAGTTTTGATCTGGCCTGCAGCGGTACCAACAGCCAGGTCAGCGATGGTAGCGTCTTCAGTTTCGCCAGAACGGTGAGAGATGACAGCGGTGTAGCCAGCGTCTTTCGCCATCTTGATTGCAGCCAGAGTTTCGGTCAGAGAACCGATCTGGTTGAATTTGATCAGGATGGAGTTAGCGATGCCTTTTTCGATGCCTTCTTTCAGGATCTTGGTGTTGGTTACGAACAGATCGTCACCAACCAGCTGGATTTTGTCGCCCAGTACTTTGGTCTGGTATGCGAAACCGTCCCAGTCAGACTCGTCCAGACCATCTTCGATGGACACGATCGGGTACTGTTTGGTCAGTTCTTCCAGGAAGTGGGTGAATTCTTCAGAGGTGAACGCTTTGTTGCCTTCGCCAGCCAGAACGTATTTACCGTCTTTGTAGAATTCAGAAGCTGCGCAGTCCATCGCCAGAGTGATGTCTTTGCCCAGTTCGTAGCCTGCTGCTTTAACCGCTTCAGCGATAACAGCCAGCGCTTCGGCGTTGGAACCCAGGTTCGGCGCGTAGCCGCCTTCGTCACCAACTGCAGTGTTCATACCTTTGGATTTCAGAACTTTCGCCAGGTGATGGAACACTTCAGAACCCATACGTACGGCTTCTTTCAGAGTCGGCGCGCCAACCGGCTGAATCATGAATTCCTGGATGTCGACGTTGTTGTCAGCGTGCTCACCACCGTTGATGATGTTCATCATCGGAACCGGCATAGAGTATTTGCCCGGAGTGCCGTTCAGTTCAGCAATGTGTTCGAACAGCGGCTGGCCTTTAGAAGCTGCTGCTGCTTTGGCGTTCGCCAGGGATACCGCCAGGATTGCGTTCGCACCGAAGTTGGATTTGTTTTCAGTACCGTCCAGGTCGATCATGATTTTATCGATGCCAGCTTGATCTTTAGCATCTTTACCCAGGACTGCCTGAGCGATCGGGCCGTTTACCGCAGCAACAGCTTTGGTTACGCCTTTACCCAGGAAACGGGATTTGTCGCCATCGCGCAGTTCCAGCGCTTCGCGGGAACCAGTAGAAGCACCTGACGGAGCAGCTGCCATACCGACGAAACCACCTTCCAGGTGTACTTCGGCTTCAACAGTCGGGTTACCACGGGAGTCGATGATTTCACGACCGATGACTTTAACGATTTTGGACATTAGGTTTTCCTCAGTACAAGTTAAACTAAAACTCCAGACAAACAATGCACCCAGTTGGGTGCATTGCCGTTCTAACTCTTTTACTTCGCCTGACGCTTCTGGTACTCGCTCGCGGCTTTCACAAAGCCTGCAAACAGCGGGTGGCCGTCACGCGGCGTCGAAGTAAACTCCGGGTGGAACTGGCAGGCCACAAACCACGGATGGTTCGGCACTTCGATGATCTCGACCAACTGATCATCCCCGGAACGGCCCGCAACGCGCAGGCCGGCAGCTTCAATCGGTTTCAACAACATGTTGTTGACTTCGTAACGGTGACGATGGCGCTCGGTGATAGTCGGCTCGCCGTACAGCTGACGGACCAGAGAATCATCACCCAGCTGGCACTGCTGCGCGCCAAGGCGCATGGTGCCGCCGAGGTCGCTCTTCTCGGAACGAACTTCAACATTGCCTTCTTCGTCACGCCATTCGGTAATCAGCGCCACCACCGGGTACTTACAGTCTGGCACAAATTCCGTAGAGTTGGCGTTTTCCATGCCCGCTACGTTGCGCGCGAACTCAATCAGCGCAACCTGCATACCCAGGCAGATGCCCAGATATGGAATATTGTTCTCACGCGCATAGCGCGCGGTGGCGATCTTGCCTTCAACGCCGCGGTAGCCGAAGCCGCCCGGGATGAGGATCGCGTCCAAATCTTTGAGGATTTCGACGCCGCGCGTTTCAACATCCTGCGAATCGATAAGCTTGATGTTGACGGTCACGCGGTTTTTCAGACCACCGTGTTTCAGCGCTTCAATCACCGATTTGTAGGCATCCGGCAGTTCAATGTACTTACCAACCATACCAATGGTGACTTCGCCTGCCGGGTTAGCTTCTTCATAGATTACCTGTTCCCATTCGGCCAGGTTTGCTTCCGGACAAGTTAAGCTGAATCGTTTACAAATATAATCGTCCAGACCCTGAGATTTCAACAGGCCTGGAATTTTATAAATGGAATCGACGTCTTTCAGAGAAATCACAGCCTTTTCCGGGACGTTACAGAACAATGCAATTTTTGCACGTTCGTTGGCCGGAACCGCACGATCGGAGCGGCAAATCAGGATATCTGGCTGGATACCGATGGAGAGCAGCTCTTTTACAGAGTGCTGAGTCGGTTTAGTTTTGACTTCACCCGCCGCCGCCATGTATGGCACGAGGGTCAAGTGCATGAACAGGGTATGCTCACGGCCGATTTCTACCGCCATCTGGCGAATAGCTTCGAGGAACGGCAGGGATTCGATATCGCCTACGGTACCGCCGATTTCAACCAGCACCACGTCATGGCCTTCGCCGCCAGCCAGTACGCGCTCTTTGATGGCGTTGGTGATGTGCGGGATAACCTGTACGGTTGCGCCCAGGTAGTCGCCACGGCGCTCTTTACGCAGAACGTCGGAGTAGATTCGACCGGTGGTGAAGTTGTTGCGGCGAGTCATCTTGGTGCGGATGAAACGCTCGTAGTGGCCCAGGTCCAGATCGGTTTCAGCGCCGTCTTCAGTAACGAACACTTCCCCGTGCTGGATTGGGCTCATGGTGCCCGGATCGACGTTGATGTACGGATCCAGTTTCATGATAGTTACATTGAGCCCACGGGCTTCAAGAATGGCTGCCAGGGAAGCTGCGGCAATGCCTTTACCCAGAGAGGATACGACCCCGCCGGTCACAAAAATATAGTTCGTTGTCATGCTGAACCTGAGAAGTTAGGGTAAAACGATGGAATAACCAGGACGGGAAAGTAGTATACCCGAACATGCGTGACGCCACAAACTTTCATTCTCCCCTCCTCTTCTTTCGACCAGCCGCACCTGCGTTGCGACTCGAACAACTCGAAGAAGCAGGCTACATGGTGTTTCAACAACATAACGGAATGAGAAAATAGCCGCTTTTGGCGAAATGTTTTTGACGTAAATCAAGCGCTTGTTATTTATAAAATCACACAAATAGCGCTTGATCACGAAAACTCGTTAGAGATCAGTTTCCTGGCGTTTTACTTCCTGCCACACTTCTTCCATGGTTTCGAGGTCAACGCCGGTCATTTCCAGACCTCTGGCGGCGACAATACGCTCAACTTCGCGGAAGCGGCGCTCAAATTTAAGGTTCGCTTTCTGCAATGCGACCTCGGCTTTAACCCCTAAATGACGGGACAAATTCACCGTGGCGAACAGCAAATCGCCCACTTCTTCCTCAAGTTTAGCTTCATCAACCACCGCCTGCTGCGCTTCATGCATGACTTCATCTATCTCTTCATGCACTTTATCGAGCACCGGGCCAAGCGAGGTCCAGTCAAAGCCCACCGCCGAGCAGCGACGCTGAATTTTATGCGCGCGCATCAGCGCCGGCAGGCTATGCGGAATATCATCCAGCGCCGAGTGTTGCGCCTTTTCCGCTCGTTCCGCGCTCTTAATCTGCTCCCAGCGCGCCAGCACTTCCTCACTGTTCCCGGCCGAAGCATCGCCAAAGATATGTGGATGACGACGCTCCAGTTTGTCGCTAATGGCGGCGCAGATATCGTTGAAATCAAAACGCCCTTCTTCCTGCGCCATCTGAGCGTAGAACACCACCTGGAACAGCAGATCGCCAAGCTCGCCGCGCAGATCGTCAAAATCTTCGCGCGCAATGGCGTCCAGCACTTCATAGGTCTCTTCAAGGGTGTAAGGGGCGATAGTGGCAAAGGTCTGTTCTTTATCCCACGGGCAGCCGTTTTCCGGGTCGCGCAGGCGGCGCATGATGCCGAGCAGGCGGTCAATTTGAGTCATGTAACAATCCTGGAAATTTAAAAATAGTAGGCCGGATAAGGCATTTATGCCTTATCCGGCCTACAGACGAATTAACCGCCGTGCAGACGACGCGCGTCGATCACATCCGGCACCTGGTTCAGCTTGCCGAGCACCCGGCCCAACACCTGCAGGTTGTAGATTTCAATGGTCATATCGATGGTCGCCAGCTGCTGTTTCGTATCGCTGCGGCTGGCCACGCCCAGCACGTTCACCTTTTCGTTGGCAAGAATAGTGGTAATGTCGCGCAGCAGGCCGCTGCGGTCGTTGGCGACCACGCGCACCACCAGCGAATATCCCGCCGAATAGCTCTCGCCCCATACCGCATCAACGATGCGTTCCGGCGCGTGAGACTGCAGCTCAGCCAGCTGATCGCAGTCGGCGCGGTGTACTGAAATCCCGCGCCCCTGGGTGATAAAGCCGACGATTTCGTCGCCGGGGATCGGCTGGCAGCAGCGGGCAATGTGATGCATCAGATTGCCGACGCCCTCAACCACCACCCGGCCATTGTCTTTGCTGCGGTTCTGCGGGGTGTAGGTTTTTTGCTGCAGCTGCTTCAGCGCGGCGGCATCCTGTTCCGCGGCGCTCGGTTTGTTGAACTGCGCCTGCAGGAAGTTGACCATCTGGTTAAGGCGAATATCGCCGCCGCCGATAGCCGCCAGCAGTTCATCCAGTTCATTAAAGTTGTAGCGCGGCAGCAGATGTTTCTCGGCATCCTTCAGGCTGATGCCCAGATGCTCGAGCTCATCGTCGAGGATCTGCCGCCCGGCGAGAATGTTTTTGTCGCGATCCTGTTTACGGAACCAGGCGTGAATTTTGGAACGCCCACGGCTGGTGGTCACGTAGCCAAGATTCGGGTTCAGCCAGTCGCGGCTTGGGTTCGGCTGCTTCTGGGTGATTATCTCAATCTGATCGCCCATCTGCAGCTGATAGGTGAACGGCACAATGCGCCCGCCAATTTTGGCACCGATGCAGCGGTGCCCAACATCACTATGGATATGGTAGGCAAAGTCGAGCGGAGTTGAGCCCGCCGGCAGGTCAACCACGTCGCCCTTCGGCGTAAACACGTAGACCCGGTCGTCAAAGACCTGGCTGCGCACTTCGTCGAGCATTTCGCCGGAATCCGCCATCTCTTCCTGCCAGGCGATCAGCTTACGCAGCCAGGCGATACGGTCTTCATGGCCGCGACCGCCGCTCGCCCCGGCGCTGGCGCCCTCTTTATACTTCCAGTGCGCCGCCACGCCGAGCTCGGCGTCTTCATGCATCTGTTTGGTGCGAATTTGGATCTCGACCGTTTTACCGCCCGGCCCAAGCACCACGGTATGAATAGACTGGTAGCCGTTCGGTTTCGGGTTGGCGACGTAATCATCAAATTCGTCAGGCAGATGACGATAGTGGGTATGCACGATCCCCAGCGCCGCGTAGCAATCCTGCAAACGTTCAGCGACGATACGTACCGCGCGCACGTCAAACAGCTCATCAAAAGCGAGATGCTTCTTCTGCATTTTGCGCCAGATGCTATAGATATGCTTCGGACGCCCGTATACCTCAGCCTTCACGCCTTCATTTTTCATTTCTGAGCGCAGGTGGCCGACGAACTCATCGATGTAATGTTCGCGGTCGATACGGCGTTCGTGCAGCAACTTAGCAATGCGCTTGTATTCGGCTGGATGCAGGTAACGGAAGCAGTAGTCTTCCAGCTCCCACTTCAGTTGACCGATTCCTAAACGGTTCGCCAGCGGCGCATAGATATTGGTACACTCTTTTGCTGCCAGTACGCGCTCATCTTCGGGTTCATCTTTTACCTCGCGCAGATGAGCGATACGTTCCGCAAGCTTGATAACCACGCAGCGGAAATCATCGACCATCGCCAGCAGCATGCGGCGAATATTGTCGACCTGTTCTGAGGAGACGGTGTCGGTGTGCGTGGCTTTGAGCTGGCGAATCGCCGCCATATCACGCACGCCGTGAATCAGGGTAACGACGGATTTGCCGACGCTCTCTTGCAGGACCTCTTCGCTGACGACGTTGCCGTCCGCCAGCGGAAACAGCAAAGCGGCCCGCAAGGTATCGATATCCATATTGAGCATGGAGAGAATTTCTACCATCTCCACGCCGCGCCAAAGCAGGAGATCCGCCTGCGGGTGTCCCTGCGTTGTTGCGCGACAATAATCCCAGGTCTCGGCTAAGCGCTCACACGACTGCTGGCTGGAAATCCCCAGACTCGCGATCCATTTCTTCGGGTCAAACTCACCAGCTTTATTTAGATGTGCACTTCTTACCGCAACCATTGTCCTCTCCTTAAGGGACTCAGCCTACCGAAGTCAGCAAGCCATATTTCATACCCGTCATACTTCATCCTTCAGTCCACACCGCCATCAGGCATCTTCACTGTCGCCTCGATGCGGGCTGAACAATTTTATGTAAGCTCGCGCTCAAACAATACTATCGATTCCAGGTGCCCGGTGTGCGGGAACATGTCCAGCATCGCCAGACGTTGAATACAATATCCCGCCTGAAGCAACGCCTCGCTATCGCGCGCCAGCGTCGCCGGGTTACATGAAACATAGACCACCCGCCGCGGAGCCAGCTTGATAATATGCGCCATCACGCCCGGCGCCCCGGCCCTTGCCGGATCGAGTAGAATTTTATCAAAGCCATGCTTCGCCCAGGCCTGCCGGGTGACATCCTCTTCCAGGTTTTCATGAAAGAAAGTCACGTTCTGCAATCCATTGAGGGCGGCATTTTCCCGCCCCTTTGCCACCAGCGCGGGTACGCCTTCGACGCCCACCACACTCGCCGCCGCTTTGGCCAGCGGCAGGGTGAAATTGCCCATACCGCAAAACAGATCCAGAACGCGGTCCTGCGGCTGAATATCTAACCAGGCCAGCGCCGTACGCACCATCTTCTGGTTTACGCCATCGTTGACCTGGATAAAATCGCGCGGACTGAACACTAAGCGTAGTCCGTCTGACGTGTACCATGGTTCATCGCCGCGAATATGTTCAAGTATCTCGCTTTGCGGCGCGAGGTACAGGGATAGACCGTGAGTTTGCGAAAAACGTTCCAGTTTTTCTTTATCCGCTGCCGTCAGCGCGGCAGTATGGCGTAAAACCATCAGCGGGCCATTGTCCGCCTGCACCAGTTCAACGTGGCCAAGTTGACGTTGTGACTGCAGGCTGGTTAAACACTCGCGCACCGCGGGCAACAACGCCTCAAGCTGGGGCACCAAAACAGGGCACTGCACCACATTGATGATTTCGCTGGAGTTGGCCTTACGAAAACCCATCTGCAGTTGTTGGGTCTTCGGCTGATAATTCAAGCTCAAACGCGCCCGGCGTCGGTAGCCCCAGGGTTCAGCGGCTATAATGTCGTCAACGTCACGTTTCATCAGGCGGGAGAGCGCGGCGCGCTTGCTTTGCTGCTGTAGTTCAATGCTCGCATGCTGCTGCTGGCATCCGCCGCAGACGCCGAAATGCCCACAGCGCGGCGCAACGCGCTGTGGACTGTCGTTGAGGCGGCGTTTAACCTGAGCGCGGGCATACTGTTTTTTATCCTCTACCAGCACGACTTCCGCCTGCTCTTGCGGCAACAGGCCGGGGACAAACAGCGCCTTACCCTGATGACGGGCTACGCCCTGGCCAAAGGGATCAAGGTCATTTACCGTCACGGTTATGATCTGGCGCGTCGTCACACGCCGTTTTGCAGAGTAGAATTGCGCCATCGTAGAGGATTATCTCAAAAATATACTGACTCTATACATGAAATCATTCGGGCTACCAATGCAGAAGCCGTCTGAAGGTTGATATGTATATTCTCCCATAATGGAACCGCATGACCAACTACAGCCTACGTGCTCGCATGATGATTCTTATTCTGGCGCCGACCGTTTTGATTGGTTTGCTGCTCAGTATTTTCTTCGTCGCCCACCGCTATAACGACCTGCAGCGGCAGTTGGAGGATGCCGGCGCCAGTATTATCGAACCGCTGGCGGTATCCAGTGAGTACGGCATGAATTTGCAAAATCGCGAGGCGATCGGTCAACTTATCAGCGTACTTCACCGCCGCCATTCCGATATCGTGCGGGCTATTTCTATCTATGATGCAAAAAACCGGCTTTTCGTCACCTCTAACTATCAGCTCGATCCGCGTGAAATACAGCTACCGCGCGGCGCGCCCTTCCCTCGCCGACTGAGCGTCACCCGCCACGGCGACATCATGGTGCTACGCACGCCTATTGTGTCAGAAAGCTATCTGCCCGATGAGTCGCCGGAAAGCGATGCTAAAATGCCGGACAATATGCTCGGCTATGTGGCGCTGGAGCTCGACCTTAAATCTGTGCGCCTGCAGCAGTACAAAGAGATATTTATCTCAAGCGTCATGATGCTGTTTTGTATCGGCATTGCGCTGATTTTCGGCTGGCGCTTGATGCGCGACGTGACCGGGCCGATTCGTAATATGGTCAACACCGTTGACCGCATCCGCCGCGGCCAGTTGGATAGCCGCGTTGAAGGTTTTATGCTCGGCGAGCTGGATATGCTGAAAAACGGCATTAACTCGATGGCGATGTCGCTGGCGGCCTACCATGAGGAGATGCAGCACAATGTCGATCAGGCGACCTCGGATCTGCGCGAAACGCTGGAGCAGATGGAGATTCAAAACGTCGAGCTGGATCTGGCGAAAAAGCGCGCCCAGGAGGCCGCGCGCATCAAGTCCGAGTTCCTTGCCAATATGTCGCACGAGCTACGAACCCCGCTTAACGGCGTGATTGGCTTTACCCGTCTGACCTTGAAAACCGATCTCAACGCTACCCAGCGTGACCACCTGACCACCATCGAACGTTCGGCGAATAATCTTCTGGCCATCATCAATGACGTGCTGGATTTCTCCAAGCTCGAAGCGGGCAAGCTGATTCTGGAAAGCATTCCTTTCCTGCTGCGCAATACCCTGGATGAAGTGGTGACCTTGCTGGCACATTCGGCGCACGATAAAGGCCTTGAGCTCACCCTCAACATTAAAAGCGATGTCCCGGATAATGTGATTGGCGATCCGCTGCGCCTGCAGCAGGTCATCACCAATCTGGTGGGCAACGCGATTAAATTCACCGAACACGGCAACATTGATGTGCTGGTGGAACAACGGGCGATGAGCAATTCGCGAGTACAAATTGAAGTACAGATTCATGATACCGGCATCGGCATTCCGGAGCGCGATCAGTCGCGGTTGTTCCAGGCCTTCCGCCAGGCCGATGCCAGTATCTCACGCCGCCACGGCGGCACCGGCCTGGGTCTGGTTATCACCCAGCGTCTGGTCAAAGAGATGGGCGGCGATATCTCATTCCATAGCCAGCCGAACCGCGGTTCTACCTTCTGGTTCCATATCAGTCTTGACCTGAATCCGAACGCCGTAACTGACGGTTTCGATACCCACTGCCTGGCGGGCAAGAAGCTGGCCTACATTGAAGCCAACGCCACCGCCGCGCAAAGCACGATGGAACTGCTGGCAACCACACCGCTGGAAGTGGTCTACAGCCCGACGCTGTCAGCGCTGCCGGATGCTCACTACGATATTTTACTGGCCGGTATTCCGGTGTCGATGCGCGATCTCAGCAACCAGCGGGATAAGCTGGTCCGCGCCTGCTCGCTATCCGATACCCTGGTGCTGGGGCTGCCTTGCCACGCGCAGGTTAGCGCCGAAGAGCTGAAAAGGAACGGTGTTACCGCCTGCCTGCTTAAACCACTAACTTCCACACGGCTTTTCCCGGTGCTAATGGCTTCTTGCCGCGCGCAACCACCGGTGCCACAGCCCTATATCGATAGCGATAAACTGGCGATGACGGTAATGGCGGTAGATGATAACCCGGCTAACCTCAAGCTTATTGGCGCGCTGCTGGACGATCTGGTGCAGCATGTCATTCTGTGCGATAGCGGCCAGGATGCCGTTGAGCAGGCAAAACAGTCGCAGTTGGATCTCATTCTGATGGATATTCAGATGCCGGATATGGACGGTATTCGCGCCTGTGAATTAATCCGTCATCTCCCGCATCAGCAGCAGACCCCAGTGATCGCAGTAACCGCTCACGCCCTTGAGGGACAGCGCGAAAAACTACTGGCTGCCGGGATGAACGATTATCTGGCGAAGCCGATTGAAGAAGATAAGCTTAGCACCCTGCTTTTGCGCTATCAGCCAGGCATGCACGTCGCCGCGCCGCAAATCGCCGAGCCGGTGGAGCCGGTTATCGATCATAACGTCACGCTCAACTGGCAACTGGCGCTGCGTCAGGCGGCCATGAAACCAGACCTCGCGCGGGAGAGGCGGCAAATGCTGCTCGCCTTTATGCCGGAGGTGCGCAATAAAGTTGAAGAACAGCTGGTTGGCGAGGAGCCGGAAGGGTTGCTGGATTTAATCCATAAGCTGCACGGCAGCTGCAGCTATAGCGGCGTACCGCGGCTGAAAAAACTGTGCCATACCCTTGAAAGCCAGTTGCGCGCCGGTACCGCGCCGGAAGAGCTGGAGCCGGAACTGCTGGAACTGTTAGATGAGATGGATAATGTTGCCCGCGAAGCGTGCAGGATGGGAGTGTAAACCCCGGATAGCGGCGCTGCGCGCCTTATCCGGGCTACGCCCCGGTATTCGGTGGTAGCCCCGGTAAGCGTAAGCGCCACCGGGGAGCGCTCAATTACAGCTTGCCGCCCATCTTCAATACCGCCGCCACGTTACGTGCCGTCATCCGCACGTTGGCGGCGGCGTTCGCCAACGCTTCGTCCAGGGTACAGACGGAATAGAGCACGCTAAAGACGGCATCGAGGCCATGTTGATGCAAAACACCAACATCGGCGGTCAGGCTGCCGGCAATCCCAATCACCGGCACGTTGTAGCGTTTCGCGACCTTCGCCACCCCCACCGGTACCTTGCCGTGGATGGTCTGGCTGTCGATGCGACCTTCGCCGGTAATTACTAAATCGGCATCAGCCACTAAATCCGCCAACCCCAGCGCATCTGTCACTATCTCAATTCCCGGACGCAGGTTGGCGCCGCAAAACGCATACAACGCCGCCCCCATACCGCCCGCCGCGCCGCCCCCTTCCAGGCTCAGCACATCGATATCTAAATCACGGTCGATAATCTGCGCAAAGTGTTGCAGGCCGCGGTCAAGACGCTCAATCATCGCCGCCGTCGCCCCTTTTTGCGGGCCAAACACCGCGCTTGCGCCCTGCGGGCCGGTTAACGGATTGGTAACGTCGCAGGCGACATCAATCCGGCAATCCGCCAATCTTGGATCCAGTTCGCTGAGATCGATCCGCGCCAACGTCTCCAGCGCGCCGCCGCCCGGCGCAATTTGCTGTTGCCCGGCGCTCAACAGTTTCGCTCCCAACGCCTGTGCCATACCGGCGCCGCCGTCATTGGTCGCGCTGCCGCCGATCCCAATAATAATCTGCGAAACCCCCGCATCCAACGCGTGACGAATCAGCTCGCCGGTTCCCCAGGAGGTAGTCAGTAGCGGATTACGTCGCGTGGGCGGCACGCTTTCCAGTCCGCTGGCTGCCGCCATTTCGATATAGGCGCAGCGCATATCGCCGGACAGGCCGTAAAAGGCGTTGACCGGTTCGCCAAGCGGCCCGGTAACGCTGACCTGTACGATATGCCCTTGGGTCGCGGCCACCATCGCCTCAACGGTGCCCTCGCCGCCGTCGGCAACCGGGACTTTAACGTACTCCGCATGAGGATAAATTTCGCGGAACCCCGTTTCTATCGCGGTGGCGACGTCCAGCGCACTCAGGCTCTCTTTGTAAGAATCCGGCGCGATCACTATCTTCATAAGTGTCCTTAATATGAATAACCCCGGCGACCGGCAGTTGCCGACCCTTACAGGGTCGGCGTTATCTTAGCGAACCATGCAAGGACGTTTGTTATCAAAGGTCCAGTTCGGGATTAAATATTGCATCGCCATGGCGTCATCACGCGCGCCCAGGCCATGTTTCTTATATAGCTCATTAGCCTGCATCACGCGGTCCATATCCAGCTCAACGCCCAGACCCGGCGTCGTCGGCACCTGCACCATACCGCCTTTGATTTCAAACGGCTGTTTGGTCAGACGCTGGTTACCCTCCTGCCAGATCCAGTGGGTATCGATAGCGGTAATTTTACCCGGCGCCGCCGCGGCAACATGGGTAAACATCGCCAGCGACACGTCGAAGTGATTATTAGAGTGCGAACCCCAGGTCAGGCCGAATTCATGACACATCTGCGCCACGCGTACCGACCCTTGCATGGTCCAGAAGTGCGGGTCCGCCAGCGGAATATCCACTGATTGTAGCGACAGCGTATGGCCCATCTGCCGCCAGTCGGTAGCGATCATGTTGGTCGCGGTCGGCAGCCCGGTCGCCCGACGGAATTCAGCCATCACTTCGCGACCGGAGAAACCTTGTTCAGCGCCGCATGGATCTTCCGCATAGGCCAGCACGCCTTTCAGCTGTTTACCTATCTGTATGGCTTCATCCAGCAGCCAGGCGCCGTTGGGGTCGAGGGTCACGCGCGCATCAGGGAAACGTTTCGCCAGCGCGCTAATCGCTTCGGCTTCTTCAAAACCGGCCAACACCCCGCCCTTCAGTTTAAAGTCATTGAAGCCATATTTTTCGTAAGCGGCCTCCGCCAGGCGAACCACCGCCTCCGGCGTCATCGCCTCTTCATGACGAATACGGTACCAGTCGCACTGTTCATCCGGCTGGCTTTGATAAGCCAACGGCGTCGCGTGGCGATTACCGACAAAGAACAGGTAGCCCAGCATTTCGACTTCGCTCCGCTGCTGGCCGTCGCCAAGCAGAGAAGCAACGTTCACGCCCAGATGCTGGCCCAGCAGATCCAGCAGCGCCGCTTCAATCCCGGTCACCACGTGAATGGTGGTGCGCAGATCGAAGGTTTGCAGGCCGCGGCCGCCGGCATCGCGGTCGGCAAACTGGTTACGCACGGCGCTCAGCACATTTTTGTACTCGCCCAGCGTTTTACCCACCACCAACGGCGCAGCGTCTTCCAGGGTCTGGCGGATCTTTTCGCCGCCGGGGATTTCGCCGACGCCGGTATGCCCGGAGTTATCTTTGATGATAACGATATTACGGGTGAAGTACGGCGCGTGCGCGCCGCTCAGGTTCATCAGCATGCTGTCATGCCCGGCGACCGGGATAACCTGCATAGCGGTCACAATTGGCGTTGAAGATGATGTAGTCATAGCGTAATCCTTTTTAATTAATGACGGCCGAAAACGGGGCGTTTACGGTCGAATGTCCAACCGGGAATCAGATACTGCATCGGGCCCGCATCGTTACGCGCGCCGCCTGGCAGCGCCTTATAGGCCTCATGAGCTTTATGCACCTGTTCCCAGTCCAGCTCTACGCCGAGTCCCGGCGCGTCTGGCACGGCGATTTTGCCGTTGATAATCTGCAGCGGATTTTGCGTCAGGCGCGAATCGCCCTCCTGCCAAATCCAGTGGGTATCGATAGCGGTCGGATTGCCCGGCGCCGCGGCGCCGACGTGGGTAAACATCGCCAGCGAAATATCAAAGTGGTTGTTCGAATGACAGCCCCAGGTCAGCCCCCAGTCATCGCACAACTGCGCCACCCGCACCGCGCCGGAGAGCGTCCAGAAGTGCGGGTCCGCCAGCGGAATATCGACGGCGTTGAGCATGACCGCATGACCCATCTCGCGCCAGTTGGTGGCTATCATGTTGGTCGCCACCGGCAGCCCGGTGGCGCGGCGGAACTCGGCCATCACTTCCCGGCCAGAAAAGCCCTGTTCAGCGCCGCACGGATCTTCGGCATAGGTCAGGACATCCTGCAGCCCTTTGCACAGCGTAATCGCTTCATCCAGCAGCCAGGCGCCGTTCGGATCAACGGTAATGCGCGCGTCAGGGAAGCGTTTTTTCAGCGCGCGGGCGGTGTCAATCTCCTGCTCGCCCGGCAGCACTCCGCCCTTTAATTTAAAGTCTTTAAAACCGTAGCGATCCTGTGCCGCCTCCGCCAGCCGCACCACCGCGTCGCTGTTCAACGCCTGCTGGTGACGAAGACGGTACCATTCATGGTCGCCCGGCGTCCGCGCAAGATAGCCCAGATCGGTTTTTTCGCGGTCGCCGATATAGAACAGGTAGCCCAGCACGGTCACCGCATCACGCTGTTTGCCCGGTCCCAATAGTTCACAGACCGGAACATTCAATACCTTGCCAAGCAGGTCGAGCAGCGCGGCTTCCAGCGCCGCCACCGCATTGACTTTCAATTCGAAGGTCCATGCGCCTTTACCGAAGGTGTCAAAATCCGATGCCTGATTACCTTTATGTACCTGCTGCACCACGCGGTTGAGTCGAGCGACCTCCTGCCCAACCACCTGGGGTATGGCATCGACCAACGTCTGGTAGATGACTTCGCCGCCGGGCGCTTCGCCGACGCCGGTATGGCCGGCGTTGTCGGTTAACACCACTATGTTGCGGGTAAACCATGCATTATGCGCGCCGCCGATGTTCATCAGCATGCTGTCGTGTCCGGCGACCGGAATCACCTTCATTTCGGTAACGATCGGGCTGGATTGGGTATTCATGATTAACGCCCCGCAACCGGTTTAAGTTCGATACGTTTGATATCGCCAACCAGCACCAGGTAGCTGAGTACCGCTACCAGAGCGTGGATACCGACGTAAATCAGCGCGCCATTGAAAGAGCCGGTGGTGCCGACGATATAGCCGATAGCGATAGGGGTTACGATGCCGGAAATATTGCCGAACATGTTGAACAGGCCGCCGGACAGGCCGCTAATCTCTTTCGGCGCGGTGTCCGCCATTACCGCCCAACCCAGCGCGCCAATGCCTTTGCCAAAGAAGGCCATCGCCATAAAGCCGATGATCATCCATTCCGCGTTGACGTAGTTACACATCAGCATGGTCATGGACAACAGCATGCCCAGTACGATCGGCGTTTTGCGCGCAATATTCAGCGAGCCGGTACGGCGCATCAACCAGTCGGAAATAATCCCGCCCAACACGCCGCCGACAAAGCCGCACACCGCCGGAATCGAGGCGACAAAGCCCGCTTTGAGGATCGACATGCCACGCGCCTGCACCAGATAAACCGGGAACCAGGTGATAAAGAAGTAGGTTAACGCGTTGATGCAGTACTGGCCGATATAGATCCCGACCATCATTCGCGAGCCGATCAACTGCTTGATTTGGCCCATTTTTACGCTAAAGGGCACCTTCTGCGCACTGCTCTTTTGATCCATATTGATCAACGCGCCGCCTTCGGCGATGTAGTCCAGCTCTTTCTGGTTAACGCCTGGGTGGTTATTGGGATCGTGGATCACTTTCAGCCACACAAAGCTGATGACAATACCCAGCCCGCCCATAAAGAAGAATACGTGCGACCAACCCACTTCATGGGTCAACCAACCCATAATCGGCGCGAAAATAACGGTGGCAAAATACTGCGCGGAGTTAAAAATCGATACCGCCGTCCCTCTCTCCTGCGCCGGGAACCAAGCGGCCACAATGCGGCTATTGCCAGGGAACGAGGGCGATTCGGCAAGACCGACGAGAAAGCGTAGGGTAAACAGCGCGATGATAATGCCAAAGCCGCTAAAGATATCGACGAAGCCCTGCAGCAGGGTAAACACGGACCAGATAAAGATGGACCAGAAATAGACGCGTTTAGAACCAAAGCGGTCAAGCAGCCAGCCGCCTGGGATCTGCCCGATCACATAGGCCCATGAAAACGCGGAGAAAACGTAACCCATGCCAACGGGATCAAGGCCGATATCCCTGGCCATTTCAGAACCGGCGATCGACAGCGTCGCGCGGTCGCCATAGTTAAAGGATGTGACGATAAACAGCATCACCACTATCCAATAGCGAGCATTGGTGCGCTTTTCAGCGGCGCTCGCAGCCTGACTTAATGAACTCATTGTTGTACTCCTGAATCATAGCGTTTAGCTACGTTCATTCTGAACAGCACAACCTGTAGGGTAATCAGAATGACGTGTTAGTGTTTTTTTCGTTATATCTGGCGTACTGCTTTTGTCACTGGCAGGAAAAGTATAAAAAGAGGCTTCGGCGGGCTCACCGTGCATATACACAGCTTTAGCGGGTGATACTGCGTTAGTTTGTGGCGTATGCCTAAGGTTGTGGGGAGTAGTTCACGGAAATGGAAAACCATCGCCCGCTGATGGGTCGATGGACGACATTACCATCAGAGTGTGAATCGGCTCTCTTGACGCCGGGGAAACGCAAAGAAAAAAGCCATAGCGATAAAGTGGTTATCAGGCAGATGCCCGAAGCCGGGCGCGATGGAGAACGGTAAGATAACCCTGACCGTTTATCCGGCCACTGGCAGCTTAAGCGCGCCCTCTACGTAGGGAGAGGGCGTTCTTAATAGGATTAGTCGAGCAGTTTAGCCCACGCTTCTACCCAAGGGTTGGAAACGCTTTCTGGTTCCGGGTTTTCGCTGGCGTCAATGGTGAGCATCTCGCCAATACGACGCGCCCTGTTCCTGCAGCAGAGCATCAAAGGTTTTACCGCCACCGCAGAAGTTGGCGTAGGTACTATCGCCAAGCGCAATAATGCCGTAGCGCAGATGCGGTTGATACATATCTTTAATGCCTTCATACAGCGGAACGATGCTGTCCGGCAGATCGCCCTGCCCGGTGGTCGAGGTCACGACCAGCACGTATTTGCCGGTATAGGATTCCCAGTCTTTTACTTCCGGGTCCTCAAAGACCGTCGCTTTATGCCCCAGCCCGCTCAGAATGGCTTCCGCCTCCTCGGCGACCAACAGCGAGTTTCCGTACATCGTGCCGACAAAAATTCCGACTTCTGCCATAGTGATTATCTCCCTGGATTATCCGCGATACTCTCATCCTGACCGCTGTCGTCGGCAAACTCAACCCTTTCATTTAGCGGGAGAAGCCCGCGCCAGCCAAACTGCGACAGCGCGCGCATCCAGATATCATCCAGGCCCGCGCGAATCGTCAGCGGCTCGCCGGTAAACGGATGCGTTAATGACAGCTGACTGGCATGCAGCATCAGGCGATTACAGCCGAAATGTTCAGCGGCGCTGCGGTTTTGCCGTAGATCGCCATGTTTGCTGTCGCCGAGGATCGGATGGCGCAGATGGGCCAAATGGCGACGCAGCTGATGTTTACGACCGGTTTTCGGCTCCAGCTCCACCAGCCCGTAGCGGGTGGTCGGGTAACGGCCGGTGGCGACCGGCATTTCTACCGTCGCCAGCCCGCGATAGTGGGTCACCGCCGGCTGCGGGCCTTTATCTTCACGAGCGAATTTATCGGCGATTTTATCCAGCTCTTCTACAAGCGGATAATCCAGTACCGCCTCTTCAGTCAACCAGCCGCGAACGATGGCGTGATAGCGTTTTTGCATCTGGTGTTGTTCAAACTGCTGCGCCAGCAGCCTGCCCGCCTCGCTCGACAACCCCATCAGCAGCACGCCGGAAGTCGGCCGGTCCAGACGATGGGCGGTGAAGACGTGCTGGCCAATTTGATCGCGCACGGTCTGCATCACCACCACTTTCTCATCGCGATCCAGCCAACTGCGGTGCACCAGCCAGCCGGAAGGTTTATTCACCGCCACCAGCCACTCGTCCTGGTAAATAATCTCCAGCATCAGGCGTCTTCATCCGCGAATAATGCATCCAGCAGCAGCAACTCGGCCACGATAGCTTCGCGCGCCGGATGGGCTTTATCCAGCGCCATCTCGTAATAGGGCGCGACGGCAAAGTTCTGCGGCAGCGGCATACCGCTGGCAATCAGTTGATGCATACGTGGGATCAGCACCCACTGTAGCCATTCCAGCGGCTCGAGCGTGTCCAGGCAAAACGGCTGCTCGCTGGCGAAAGCGCGGCTATCCGGGGCCTGTTCCTGCCAGTGGTTTGTTTCGCGCAGCAGCGCTTCAATGGCGTGCAGGCGATCGCGCACGCTAGCGTGAAGGGTCATGGGGAAACCTCGATGAATTGTAAACCGGGCGCAGGATAGCAAATCCGCGAGAGAAATAAAAAAAGGGAGCACTGTATAAACAGTGCTCCCGGTTCGTTTTGCAGCATTCCAGCTACATTGGTGCTCCCTGCTCGTCCTTGAAAACTTTTCCTGAGGTCTCCTGACCAAGTTCATCCATAAACTAGCGCATCCTGCTTTCACACCACCCCGATGTGAAATAACTTATCCCTAAGTGTGTCCAGATCTTCCTGATCCACCGTTCATCCTGAGCGGCTCTCGTTCTCCATCCTGGAGGTGTCCTTTACGCTTTCCTGCGTTATCCTTGCTTCATCCTGAAGCCTGTCCTTGCAACGCCATCCTGGCGGGTCCTGTAGAAGAGCCATCATCCTGATGTTCTCTTCATTCGCGACTTCCTGTCGACATACATAGGATCACTGATTCCGCCTCTTCTTACAAGACTTACTACGACAATCTCTTAAGATTAGTGGCCAAACTAAAAGAGCACATAATTAACAAGTTATTTTATAACAACAAGTTAGACGTAATCCTTACGTAAAAAATTGCTGAAAATGATGACGATCTCTTACAGGTCTTGTAAGAGATCTCTCACAAACAACCAAGGTAAATGGATTACAGAAGGGGCTCAAGCTGATTCAGGAAACTCGCAAGCGAGTGAGAAAGGGTCTCTCTTTTTCGGGTACCGAGCGTCTCTTTAATCACTTCGCCGCTCAGGTTACAGACCGAAATAACCTCCAGTTCGCTATCCAGCGTGGCGATAAACAGCGTCGGCGATAGCTTCAGACGTTTTTGTACCACCAGGTGACCAATAAGGTTTTCCTGTACTCGCTGGAAATCATCCGGGCTCCAGGCCTGCAACAAAGTGAGGTTCTGTGCGGCGAAACGGGCGTGCATATCGCCAGCGAACTGAGTGGTATAATAACTATGAATTGGCTGTTGTACCACAATCTCCAGCGCCCGTTCAACCCCATCGAGCCGTGGTTCTAACGTAAACGGCTGCGGCTGCCAGAAAACGGCATCGTCTTCACTGGCGCTAATACAGGGAGATGGGATGCCATAAAGGTCCTCGCTACGCGGCAGGCTGGCATAACGCTGCTGCCACGCATCGCAGTAACGTTGGGTAAATGATTGCAGCGCTTCTATGGTCTGATGATCCACCGGTTTCTCTCTTCACGTTAGACAGGATACACTTGGCATATAGTGTACCCGCTTTACTATGGTGAAACATGTCTTCTTACGATAATCATCAGGCGCTGGCCGGCCTGACGCTCGGTAAATCAACGGATTACCGCGATACCTATGACGCTTCATTGCTGCAGGGCGTGCCGCGCAGCCTGAACCGCGATCCGCTCGGCCTCCACGCCGATAATCTGCCCTTCCACGGCGCCGATATCTGGACGCTATACGAGCTGTCGTGGCTGAACGCCAAAGGCCTGCCGCAGGTCGCCGTCGGCTACGTGGAACTGAGCGATACCACCATCAATCTGGTGGAATCGAAAAGCTTCAAACTGTACCTGAACAGCTTCAACCAGACCCGCTTCGCCGACTGGCAGGAAGTTCAGGCCACTCTGACCCGCGATCTCAGCGCCTGCGCCCAGGGCGAGGTCAAGGTTTCGCTGTACCGACTCGATGAGCTTGAAGGGCAACCGGTCGCTCATCTGCATGGCACCTGCATCGACGATCAGGATATCGAGATTGATAACTATCAGTTCAGCGCCGACTACCTGCAGGACGCGGCCAGCGGTAAAGTCGTCGAAGAGACGCTGGTCAGCCATCTGTTGAAATCGAATTGTCTGATCACCCACCAGCCGGACTGGGGCTCGGTACAGATTCAGTATCGCGGGCCGAAAATCGATCGCGAGAAACTGCTGCGCTATTTGGTGTCGTTCCGCCACCACAATGAATTCCATGAACAGTGCGTCGAACGCATCTTTAATGATGTACTGCGTTTCTGCCGGCCGGAATCGCTTTCCGTGTACGCTCGCTACACCCGCCGCGGCGGCCTGGATATCAATCCGTGGCGCAGCAACGGTGAATTCGTGCCGGCAACCGGGCGTCTGGCGCGGCAATAAGCGAAATTTTTCACACTTTGCGTGCGTTAACGCGTACGCATGGTTGTGGAAAGACTACGGCCAGGGCTATTGTAATCACAGGAAGACGATAATCGTCCTGTAAGGAGTTCACTTGATTACACATGTTAGCCCGCTTGGTTCAATGGATATGTTGTCACAGCTGGAAGTGGATATGCTTAAACGCACCGCCAGTAGTGATCTGTATCAACTCTTTCGCAATTGCTCGCTTGCTGTGCTCAACTCGGGGAGCCTGACCGATAACAGCAAGGAGCTACTGTCTCGTTTTGAAAACTTCGATATTAACGTGCTGCGCCGCGAACGCGGCGTGAAGCTGGAACTGATCAACCCGCCGGAAGACGCTTTCGTCGATGGCCGTATTATCCGTTCCCTGCAGGCCAACCTGTTTGCCGTGCTGCGCGATATCCTGTTCGTCTACGGGCAGATCCACAACACCGTCCGCTTCCCGAACCTCGATCTCGAAAGCTCAATTCATATCACCAACCTGGTGTTTTCGATTCTGCGCAACGCCCGCGCGCTGCACGTCGGCGAAGCGCCGAATATGATTGTCTGCTGGGGCGGCCACTCTATTAATGAAAATGAATACCTGTACGCGCGCCGCGTCGGTACCCAGCTTGGCCTGCGCGAACTGAACATCTGCACCGGCTGCGGGCCAGGCGCCATGGAAGCGCCAATGAAAGGCGCCGCCGTCGGCCACGCCCAGCAGCGCTATAAAGACAGCCGTTTTATCGGTATGACCGAACCCTCCATTATCGCCGCTGAGCCGCCAAATCCGCTGGTCAACGAACTGATCATCATGCCGGATATTGAGAAACGGCTCGAAGCGTTCGTACGCATCGCCCACGGTATTATCATCTTCCCGGGCGGCGTGGGTACTGCGGAAGAGCTGCTTTATCTGCTGGGCATCCTGATGCATCCGGATAACAAATCGCAGGTGCTGCCGCTTATCCTCACCGGGCCGAAAGAGAGCGCCGACTACTTCCGCGTGCTGGACGAGTTCATCGTTCATACCCTCGGCGAATCGGCTCGTCGCCACTATCGCATTATTATTGACGATGCCGCGGAAGTGGCGCGCCAGATGAAAAAAGCGATGCCATTGGTCAAAGAGAGCCGCCGCGAAACCGACGACGCCTACAGCTTCAACTGGTCGATTCGTATTTCGCCGGACCTGCAGATGCCATTCGATCCGACGCACGACAATATGGCCAATCTCAAACTTTATCCGGACCAACCGGTGGAAGTGCTGGCCGCCGACCTGCGTCGCGCCTTCTCCGGTATTGTCGCCGGCAACGTGAAAGAAGTCGGTATTCAGGCTATCGAGAAATATGGCCCTTACAAGCTGCATGGCGATCCGGAAATGATGCGCCGCATGGACGATCTGCTGCAGGGCTTCGTTGCCCAGCACCGCATGAAGCTTCCGGGCGGCAGCGCCTACATTCCGTGCTACGAAATCTGCTCCTGATAAAGTAATACCTCTCCCGGGCGGCGGTCGATACCCTGCCCGGGCACTCCCCCTCTGTTTCCAGTTAATTAATTTTTCTAATAAATGATTCGTAGAGTTTCCACATAGCCAAACGTTTGCGTTTCCAAAAAGAGCAATAAAATTCACCATAAAAATAACATTAAGGCGAAAAAACGTCGTTTACATCACTTTTTTGCAGCAAAAACCTCGTTATTTGGTAACAGAGCTTTTATCTCATGTGCTGCAAATGATAGCCTTCGCGCCACATTTATCTGGCTGATCACCATAAACAGACTGTTGGGCTAAAAACGTTCATATTTAAAGTGGATTATTGCATTTGGGATCCCGATCACTGATGCATTTCCGATATAAATGTATCTTGCCGCCCAATTGTTACGGAGAAAATTTCTAAAAAACCGTAAAGCAACGAATTTCATATTATTTAATCGTTTTTATTTACTAGATTTTGTTGATTCCTCCAGGAGATACAGATGGAAACCACACAAACCAGCACTATCGTTTCGGGTGAAACCCGCAGCGGATGGCGCAAAACGGATACCATGTGGATGCTGGGCCTGTACGGCACGGCGATCGGCGCGGGCGTTTTGTTCCTGCCAATCAACGCCGGCGTCGGCGGTATGATCCCACTGATTATCATGGCGATTCTGGCCTTCCCGATGACCTTCTTCGCACACCGCGGTATGACCCGCTTCGTGCTTTCCGGTAAAAATCCGGGCGAAGACATCACCGAAGTCGTTGAAGAACACTTTGGCGTAGGCGCAGGTAAACTGATTACTCTGCTCTACTTCTTCGCAATCTACCCGATCCTGCTGGTTTATAGCGTGGCGATCACCAACACCGTCGAAAGCTTCATGGCGCACCAGCTGCACATGACGCCGCCGCCGCGCGCCATTCTGTCGCTGATCCTGATTGTCGGCATGATGACCATCGTGCGTTTCGGCGAGCAGATGATCGTTAAGGCAATGAGCATCCTGGTATTCCCGTTCGTTATCGCGCTGATGATTCTGGCTCTGTACCTGATCCCGCAATGGAACGGCGCGGCGCTGGAAACCCTGTCTCTGAGCAGCGCGTCAACAACCGGTAACGGTCTGCTGATGACCCTGTGGCTGGCGATCCCGGTGATGGTCTTCTCCTTTAACCACTCGCCGATCATCTCCTCCTTCGCGGTGGCGAAGCGTGAAGAGTACGGCGAAGGCGCAGAGAAGAAATGCTCCAGCATCCTGGCGCGCGCTCACATCATGATGGTGCTGACCGTTATGTTCTTCGTCTTCAGCTGCGTACTGAGCCTGTCTCCGGCGGACCTCGCGGCGGCGAAAGAGCAGAACATCTCGATTCTGTCTTACCTGGCGAACCACTTTAACGCACCGGTTATCGCCTGGATGGCGCCGATCATCGCGATGATCGCTATCACCAAATCCTTCCTCGGCCACTATCTGGGCGCTCGCGAAGGTTTCAACGGCATGGTGATTAAGTCTCTGCGCGGCAAAGGCAAAACCATCGAAATCAACAAACTGAACAAGCTGACCGCGCTGTTTATGCTGGTCACCACCTGGATTGTGGCCACGCTGAACCCGAGCATCCTCGGCATGATTGAGACCCTGGGCGGCCCGATTATCGCGATGATCCTGTTCCTGATGCCGATGTACGCAATCCAGAAAGTTCCGGCCATGCGCAAATACAGCGGCCACATCAGCAACGTCTTCGTTGTGATTATGGGCCTGATTGCCATCTCCGCGATTTTCTACTCTCTGTTCAGCTAATTCTCTTAAGACCTCCCCTCGCGCCGCTTAACGGCGGCGCGCTTTCCGACAGTACTGGAATACATCATGATCAGCGTATTCGATATTTTCAAAATCGGCATTGGCCCATCCAGCTCCCATACCGTTGGACCGATGAAAGCGGGCAAACAATTTACTGACGACCTGATTGCGCGCGGCCTGCTGGCCGACGTCAGCAAAGTCGTCGTCGACGTTTACGGCTCCCTGTCTCTGACCGGTAAAGGCCACCATACCGATATCGCCATTATCATGGGGCTGGCCGGCAATCTGCCGGATACCGTCGACATCGACGCGATTCCGGGCTTTATCCAGGACGTTAACACCCACGGCCGCCTGCTACTGGCGAACGGCCAGCACGAAGTCGAGTTCCCTGTCGACCAGTGCATGAATTTCCATGCCGACAACCTGTCTCTGCATGAGAACGGCATGCGCATTACCGCGCTGGGCGGCGACAAAGTGCTCTACAGCCAGACCTACTACTCCATCGGCGGCGGCTTTATCGTCGATGAAGAGCACTTCGGCCTGACCACCGAAGCGCCGGTTGCCGTGCCTTATCCGTACAAAAATGCCGCCGACCTGCAGAAACACTGCAATGAAACCGGCCTGTCGCTCTCCGGTCTGATGATGCAGAACGAGCTGGCGCTACACAGCAAAGAAGAGCTGGAACAGCACTTCGCCGCGGTGTGGGAAGTGATGAGCGCCGGTATCGAGCGCGGCATCACCACTGAAGGCGTGCTCCCGGGCAAACTCCGCGTCCCGCGCCGCGCCGCCGCGCTGCGCCGCATGCTGGTGAGCCAGGACAATACAAACAGCGACCCGATGGCGGTAGTGGACTGGATCAACATGTTCGCGCTGGCGGTAAACGAAGAGAACGCCGCCGGTGGCCGCGTTGTGACCGCGCCAACTAACGGCGCGTGCGGTATCGTTCCGGCGGTACTGGCCTACTACGACAAGTTTATCCGCAAGGTGAACGCTAACTCTCTGGCCCGCTATATGCTGGTCGCCAGCGCCATTGGTTCGCTGTATAAGATGAACGCCTCTATCTCCGGCGCCGAAGTCGGTTGCCAGGGCGAAGTCGGCGTGGCCTGCTCGATGGCCGCGGCCGGTCTGGCGGAGCTGCTGGGCGCTAGCCCGGCTCAGGTGTGCATCGCCGCGGAAATCGGTATGGAGCACAACCTCGGCCTGACCTGCGACCCGGTTGCCGGCCAGGTGCAGGTACCGTGCATTGAGCGTAACGCCATCGCGGCGGTCAAAGCGGTTAACGCCGCGCGCATGGCCCTGCGCCGTACCAGCGAACCGCGCGTGTGCCTCGATAAGGTTATCGAGACCATGTATGAAACGGGCAAAGATATGAACGCCAAGTACCGCGAAACCTCTCGCGGCGGCCTGGCGATGAAAATCGTCGCCTGCGATTAACGCCTCTGGCCCGGCACGCTTCGGCATGTCGGGCCAACTCCCCTCCAGCCCTGGCTCATTCTGCGAGCCTGCTTCCCGAACTTCGCTCTACCAATAGCCTCGTCTTGCCACCGATGTTACCCTTACAACCTGAGAAGAAAGGGAGGTATCTTGTGGCTGTTCATCTGTTAATTGTCGACGCGCTCAACCTGATCCGCCGTATTCATGCGGTGCAGGGTTCACCCTGCGCGGATACCTGTCTGCACGCCCTGGAACAGCTTATCGTCCACAGCCAGCCGACGCACGCCGTGGCGGTGTTCGACGATGAAGACCGCGCCCACGGCTGGCGCCACCAGCGGCTGCCGGACTATAAAGCCGGGCGCGCGCCGATGCCGGAAACGCTGGAAGCGGAAATGCCGGCGCTGAGGGCGGCCTTCGAGCAGCGCGGTATCCGCTGCTGGGCGCTGGCCGGCAGCGAAGCGGACGACCTGGCGGCCACGCTCGCCGTTAAAGTTGCCCAAGCCGGGCATCAGGCGACTATTGTCTCGACCGATAAAGGCTACTGTCAGCTGCTGTCGCCGACCATTCGCATCCGCGACTATTTCCAGAAACGCTGGCTGGATGCGCCGTTTATCGCCAATGAATTCGGCGTAACGCCGGAGCAACTGCCGGACTACTGGGGCCTGGCGGGAATTAGCAGTTCGAAAGTACCGGGCGTTGCCGGGATTGGGCCGAAAAGCGCGGCGCAGCTATTAACGGATTATCAGGATTTAGAAGGCATCTACGCGCGGCTTGCCGAAGTGCCGGAGAAGTGGCGTAAGAAGCTTGAAGAACATAAAGAGATGGCGTTTACCTGCCGGGAAATCGCCCGCCTGCAAACGGATTTACAGCTCGATGGCAACCTACAGCAGCTGCGTTTGCCATCCGCGTGATCCCCGGCCGCGCTGTTACGTGGCCGGGGCTGCTGAGCGCTGATTAGCGCTCGTCTCGGCGGCCGCCGACCGCCGCCCACAGGCGACGCACGTGTACGGTCACTTCTTCACGGTCGTGATACAGCTGGCGGGCCTGAATCTGCGCGTTAATACCGTGCTCATCAAGCTGCGCCTGAATATAGGCCAGGTTTTGCGACACCTCTTCATAGCGCTTTTTCATCGGCAGTTTGAGGTTAAAAATGGTCTCGCGGCACCAGCCGTTCACCAGCCACTGCGCCATTAACGCCGCCACTTTCGCCGGTTTCTCAACCATGTCGCACACCATCCACGAGATGTTGTTGCGGTTCGGACGATAGCGGAAGCCATCTTCACGCAGCCAGGTCACCTGCCCGGTATCCATCAGGCTCTGCGCCATCGGGCCGTTATCGACCGAAGAGACCCACATATTGCGTTTCACCAGCTGATAGGTCCAGCCGCCCGGACAGGCGCCGAGATCCACCGCGTACATACCATTCGCCAGACGTTCGTCCCACTCATCTGCCGGAATGAAGACGTGAAATGCCTCTTCCAGCTTCAGCGTCGAACGGCTCGGCGCATCGGAAGGGAACTTCAGGCGCGGGATCCCCATATAAAACGGCGAGTTGTTATTGCTAAAGGAATAGCCGGTATAGCAACAGCCGGGTGCGATAAAGAACACGTGCACCACCGGACGCTTTGGCGTTTCATAGTTGGTCAGCACGCCGGCTTCACGCAGCGCCGCGCGCAGCGGCACCGTGAACTTGCGGCAGAACTTCATCAGCTCTTTGCTTTCGTTGGTATCCGCGACCTCAACGCGCAGATCGCCGCCCTTTTCCACCACGCCCTGCAGCATGCCGACGATCGGCGTGATGCGGTCTTCCGGCGGCAGGTCGCGCAGCAGTTCGCCAACAACGAACATCTGACGCGCGAAAATCAGCGAGCTAAACGGCAGATCGCGCACCAGCTTCTCGCCATCGCCTTGCTGATAGCACTCAAAAATCACATAGCCGGAGTCGTCTTTGACCCGGGCAAAACCAAATACCTCAAGACGGGCTGCCTTATCGGTAATTTCTGCTGCGCACTCTTTCTCAAACCCGGGGCGACAATAGAGGACAACCTTATTCATGAACAACGCCCTTACGTTTCAGACGAATTGCACCAATTAACATTAATACCCAACCGGCAAGGAAGCAGACGCCGCCTACCGGGGTAACGAACGCCCACAGGCGTAAATGCGACAGCGCCAGGCAATATAAGCTGCCGCTGAACAACACGGTTCCCAGCGCCAAAAACACGCTGCTCCAGTAAAACCAGATGCTTATCCGCCGCTGCATGGCGACAGACAGGCCTAAAATCGCCAGCGTATGAAACGCCTGATACTCAAGGCCGGTGTGGATCCAGGCCATTTCGGCCGCACCCAGCGATTTACTTAATACGTGTGCGCCAAAGGCGCCCAGAGCCACAAAGATAAAGCCGCTGATGGCGGCAAAAATCAGCATAAAACGGCTGGTCATGTTGATACCCTACAAAGTCAGTTAACGCCTGGTCATCAGGCCGTTATTGTTCGTAACGAAAGCGGAATTTTTCTTGTTCGCTCGCCGCCTTCGCCAAAATCCACTGGCGGAAAGCGGCTATTTTACCCAGTTCAGCCTGACTGTCATGACAAACAAGGTAAAACGCGTTCTTACTGACCAGAACATCATTAAACGGGCAGACCAAACGGCCTGCTTCAATTTCGGACTGGGCCATGACGTTATTGGCCAGTGCGACGCCTTGTCCATGGATTGCCGCCTGCAGCACCATCGCGCTGTGGCTGAATATCGGTCCCTGTTGCACATTGATATGATTTAGACCCAGTTGCCGGGTATAAGTTTGCCAGTCGCGGCGAGACGCATCATGTAACAGCGTATGTTGCGCCAGATCGGCAGGCGTTTTCAACGCTTTGTCACCGGTTAACAACAACGGCGAACAAACCGGCAGTAAATATTCGGCGTACAGTTTTTCAACACGTAGCCCCGGCCAGTTGCCGCGACCATAGAAAATCGCCACGTCGACGTCGTCGGCCAGTTTGTCTTCCTGACGGTCCACCGCCTGGATGCGCACGTCGATCCCCGGATAAGCTGAGTTAAAGCTTGAGAGTCGCGGCACCAGCCACTGAATGGCGAAACTGGGCAATAAACTAACAGTTAGCGCCCCTTTTGCGCTGCGCGCCTGCAGTTTACGCGTGGCTTCGGTGAGCTGCGAAAAAATCTCTTTAATATCCTGAAAATAGCTTTGCCCCTCTTCCGTTAACAGCAGCGAGCGATTGCGTCGACGAAACAGCTTCAGGCCCAGAAAGTCCTCTAGTGACTTGATTTGGTGACTTACTGCGGCCTGCGTCACAAAAAGCTCATCGGCTGCGCGAGTGAAGCTCAGATGACGTGCGGCTGCATCAAAAACACGTAATGCATTCAGAGGTGGTAATCGCTTCGACATGGTTATTCTGACTGAGATGTTAACGAATTTTAACAAATAGGAAACAACAGTTAACCTATTAGTTTTTTTTATCTGAGCCATTATAAATTGTCCGTTGAGGTTCTACCAGCAAATACCTATAGTGGCGGCACTTCCTGAGCCGGAACGAAAAGCTTTTTTTGGAATGCGTGTTCCAACAAGCTTTTGGCTTACGGTTGTGATGTTGTGTTGTTGTGTTTGCAATTGGTCTGGGTTTGCAGACCATGGTAGCAAGGCTACCTTTTCACTTCCTGTACATTTACCCTGTCTGTCCATAGTGATTTAATGTAGCACCGCAATGCGCGGTGCTTTTTTTTGCCGAAAAATCACCGTTCCCCCCGCCTCCTCGCTATCACCAGCCTTGCCCTGATGGGGAATTTGCGCGACGATCGTGATATCGATATGAGGAATTCCATGAACGCATTCAATCCCGCTCACTTCCGCGCCCAGTTTCCAGCCCTGGCGGATGCCGGCGTCTATCTGGATAGCGCGGCGACGGCGCTAAAACCGCTGGCTGTGATCGATGCCAGCGACCAGTTTTATCGTCTGAGCGCCGGCAACGTCCACCGCAGCCAGTTTGCCGCCGCCCAGCGTCTTACCGAGCGCTACGAGGCGGCGCGCGAACGCGTCGCCAACTGGCTTAACGCCCCTTCCAGTAAAGATATCGTCTGGACCCGCGGCACCACCGAAGCCATCAATATGGTCGCGCAGAGTTACGTGCGCCCGCGTTTGCATCCTGGCGATGAGATAATCGTCAGCGAAGCCGAACACCACGCCAACCTCGTGCCGTGGCTGATGGTCGCCGAACAAACCGGCGCGCGGGTGGTCAAGCTGCCGTTGGGCGCCGATCGTCTGCCGGATGTCGCTCAACTTCCTTCACTTATCTCTCCGCGCAGCCGGGTGCTGGCGATTGGTCAGATGTCTAACGTCACCGGCGGCTGCCCCGATCTGCAGCGTGCCATTGCTCTCGCCCATCAGGCGGGAATGATAGTGATGGTTGATGGTGCGCAGGGCGCGGTGCACTTCCCGGCCGACGTGCAGGCGCTGGATATCGATTTTTATGCCTTCTCCGCCCACAAGCTGTATGGCCCAACGGGTATTGGCGTGCTGTATGGCAAAAGCGACCTGCTGGCGGAGATGTCGCCATGGCTCGGCGGCGGCAAAATGATCGCTGAAGTCTCGTTCGATGGTTTTAAAACCCAGCCCGCCCCCTGGCGGTTTGAAGCCGGGACGCCCAACGTCGCCGGCGTTATCGGCCTCAGCGCCGCGCTGGAATGGCTGCAGGAGATCGATCTTGCACAGGCGGAAAACTGGAGCCGTAGCCTGGCGACGCTTGCGGAAGATGAGCTGGCAAAGCGGCCCGGCTTTCGTACGTTCCGCTGTCAGGATTCGAGCCTGCTGGCCTTTGATTTCGAGGGCGTACACCATAGCGATATGGTTACGCTGCTGGCGGAGTCCGGCATTGCGCTACGCGCCGGGCAGCACTGCGCGCAACCGCTGCTGGCGGCATTAGGCGTCAGCGGTACGCTGCGCGCCTCATTCGCGCCGTACAATACGCAAGATGATGTTTATGCGCTGGTGCACGCTATCGACCGCGCTCTGGAAATACTGGTGGATTAATGATGACCTCCCAATCTTTAAGCGCCACGCTGAACGAAGCGATGCTGCGCCAGACCTTCGCCCCGCTGACACAGTGGGAAGATAAGTACCGCCAGTTGATTTTAGTGGGTAAGAAACTGCCGCCATTAACGGATGACCAGCGGGCGCGGGCGAAAGAGATCGCCGGCTGCGAAAACCGCGTCTGGCTGGGATATCAGGTTGATGCCGAGGGCAAGATGCACTTCTTTGGCGATAGCGAAGGGCGTATCGTGCGCGGCCTGCTGGCGGTGCTGTTAGCCGCCTGCGAAGGAAAAAGCGCCGCTGAGATTTTAGCGAAAGATCCGTTGGCGTTATTCGATGAGCTGGGTTTACGCGGGCAGCTTAGCGCTTCGCGCAGCCAGGGGCTGCAGGCGCTAAGCGACGCGGTGCTCGCCGCCGCCCGCGAGAACTAATTCAAACGCCGTCTCCCCGGCTTGCGCTACGCTGAGCCGGGCTACGGTTCTGCGCCGTCCGCAAAACGTCCCCCGGGCTATTCCCCCTGACGCTGCGCTTTCGCCAACATCTTCTTCAACGCATGGGATACGGCGACAAAACCAAAGGTCGCCGTCACCATGGTCGCCGCGCCAAAACCGGAGGCGCAATCCATCCGCTTCGACCCTTCCGCCGTGCTTTTCATTGCACATACGCTGCCGTCCGCCTGCGGGTAGACCAACGCTTCGGTCGAGAAGACGCAATCGATGCCCAGCTTTCCTTTACTATTCTTCACTACGCCAAACTGGCTTTTCAGCCGTTCGCGCAGTTTCGCCGCCAGCGGATCCTGAATAGTTTTCGCCAAATCGGCCACCTGGATCTGCGTCGGATCGATTTGACCGCCGGCTCCGCCGGTCGTCACCAACGGGACTTTATAACGACGGCACCAGGCGATCAGCGCCGCTTTTGGCCTGACGCTATCGATCGCATCGATAACATAGCTAAAGCCCGCTCCCAGGTATTCCGCTACGTTCTCGGGCGTGATGAAATCATCAATAACCGTGACCCGGCACTCCGGGTTAATCAGACGTATACGCTCGGCCATCACTTCCGCTTTCGCCAGCCCAACGTTGCCGCCAAGGGCGTGGATTTGGCGATTGGTATTGGTGACGCAAACATCATCCATATCAATCAGCGTAATCGCACCAATCCCGGTTCGCGCCAGCGCTTCCGCCGCCCATGAGCCGACCCCGCCGATCCCGACCACGCAGACATGCGCCTCGGCAAAGCACTGCAGCGCCTTTTCGCCATATAAACGCGCCGTACCGCCAAACCGCTGGCGCCAGGCATCGCTGATTACTACAGACATAAAACCTCAGAATAAAGTAGAGACCCCGGATCCGGCGCATTCGCGGATCCGGGTTAGACACGTTCGGACGTTTAAACGTTAACCGCTAAAGACGCTACCGGCGCCTGGCGCGTTTTTCAGTACCCACACGCGGCCATAGTGGTTATACCAACCGGCGCGATGACCCGCATCCGGGCCAATGCCCTGGTAGATATCGAAGTGCTGGCCTTTAATCGCTCCGCCGACATCCAGCGCCACCATCAGGCGTAGCTCGTACTGACCGTTAAACTTACCGTTATTATCCAGCAGAGGCACCTCGGCCAGCAAGGTGGTTCCCGGCGGAATAATCGAACGGTCAGAGGCGACCGACGCGCGGCCAATCAACGGCACCGCACTCGCCCCTTTCACCGGCGCGTAGGACTGTGGTTTAAAGAAGACGAAAGATGGGTTCTGTTCCAGCAGCTCGCGAACTTCCGCTTCGCTATGTTTTTCGCCCCATTCACGGATCGCCTGCATCGACATATCTTCCCGCTTCACTTCACCGCGGTCGATAAGCACTTTACCGATACTACGGTAAGGCCAGCCGTTTTTACCGGCGTAGCTGAAGAAGTTAAGCGGCGAACCGTCGCCGAAATCGATATAGCCGCTGCCCTGAACGTCCATGATGAAGTTATCCATCAGCGAGTTGCTGTACGCCAGCACGTAGTTATCGCTGAGCGCTCCGGCATAGATGCTGGCGCGGGAAGGCAGTTTGCCGTTTTTCGGCGGCATACGGTAAATAGGATACTGGAACTCGCCCTGTCGAGTGTGGCGGGCCTGTACGACCGGGGTGTAGTAGCCGGTAAACTGCACGTTGCCGTAGTTATCGGCCCCCTGCATCTGCCAGGCATCAATACCAAACTGGCGTAACGTGCGGGTATCGCCGCCGGAACGCAGCCACTCCTGAATCGCGTTATAGACGCTGCTCTGGCTATTATAGAGACGCGGAGAGGCGCTACGAATCTGACCAACCTGCTGGGAGAAGTCGCCGGCGTTAATCGGCGCGCCTACCGCATCAGGTTGGTTTACCAATGAAAACGGCTGGGTAAACTTGCCATCACTATATTGCTGACCGCGATCGGTCGGTTTCGAGGAACAGGCGGCGAGCATCGCCAGCATTGCCCCCGTCGCTACATATTTTGCCCAACGTCCTTTCATGGTATCTCTTCTTTATTGCTGCTAAGCCTTAGTGCGTGATGAAGATAACAAACCCATGCGGCTAATGAAATGCACGAAAGCGCCCCGCAGCCCAAATTGTGTAAAAATTCGCCCATTACTGTATTTTTAGCCGCCGTTTTTTACAAAATTGACGATTTCTACGAAAAAAGGTTGCATCAGAACGCTAGCGGAGTATAGTGCGCTTCCACGGACGCGGGGTGGAGCAGCCTGGTAGCTCGTCGGGCTCATAACCCGAAGGTCGTCGGTTCAAATCCGGCCCCCGCAACCAACACAATGAACACCCTTAAGGGTGTTTTTTTGTTTCTGCCGTCCGTAAATACCGCTACAAAAAAAGCGCCCTAAGGCGCTATTTTTTTATCCGCGTCTGGCCAACGTCGCCCCATCGGCAAAGTAGGCTTTGATCCCCGCCAGAATCGACTCAGCCACTTCCTGCTGGAATTTAGCGGTCTTGAGTTTACGCTCTTCTTCGACGTTACTGATAAAGGCCGTTTCGACCAGAATTGAAGGAATATCCGGCGCTTTCAGTACCGCAAATCCCGCCTGCTCCACCTTGTTTTTATGTAGCTTGTTTATATTGCCCATTTTTTGCAGCACCGCCTTACCAAATTTCAGGCTGTCGGCGATGGTCAATGACTGCACCATATCGAACATGGTGTGATCGACGTAACGATCGCCGCTCTTGCTGACGCCGCCGATTAAGTCTGAGGCGTTCTGCGTTTGCGCGAGGTATTTTGCTGCAGTACTGGTAGCGCCCTTGGTCGAGAGCGCGAATACCGAAGAGCCGCTCGGCTGCCGGCTGGTAAAGGCGTCGGCGTGAATCGAAACGAACAAGTCGGCACGTTGCTTCTGTGCCTTGGCGACGCGCACCTTCAATGGAATAAACACGTCTTCGTTACGGGTCATAAAGACTTTCATATTGCCTTCACGCTCAATGAGCGCGCGCAATCGACGGGCAATCTGCAGCACCACGTCTTTCTCACGAGTTCGGTATTTACCAATCGCGCCGGAGTCTTCACCACCATGGCCTGGATCAAGCATGATAACGATAGGACGATCGCGCCCGGCTTTCCCCGGCTGCGGCCCGCTCTCTGCCGGTGGTACCTGACGTTCCAGATCGCCTTTGTTGTAATCTTCCAGCAGCGCCAGTAGCGGATCCTGCACATCGGTGGCCGTAGAGGGATAAAGATCCATCACCAGACGCTCTTTAAAACCGGCGACCGGCGCCAGCGCAAACAGCTGCGGTTTGACGTTTTGTTTCAGTTCAAACACCATCCGCACAGTCTGTGGGTCGAACTGGCCCACGCGCGCGGATTTGATATACGGGTCGTCGTCGCGGATCTGCCCGCCCATCCCTTTCAGAACCGAATTCAGGTTTACGCCTTCAATATCAACCACCACTCGCTCAGGATTGCTTAACGCAAACTGCCGATATTTCAGTACATGATTGGATTCCACCGTGACGCGGGTGTAGGTCGACGACGGCCATATACGCACCGCGACTACCTGCGCGGCAGCGGCCAAACCGACCGGACTCACACTCATTAACCACATGGCGCCCGCCCCTTGTAAAAAACGACGGCGGCTTAATCCCGACTTGTATCCCGACATGCCACTCCCAAGCAAAAAAACGTGTTTGAAGCCAAAATGAACAGATTGACCAGAAACTTTAACCAAAGCCGCATAACCTGTCATCTATAAAAGGGTAAACAAACTTTGACACCCAAGGTTTTGTCACAATGTTTTCGCAAATTAGTGACAAATTAGGGGTTGCGCCACGAAGCAAAACAGAATAAAAATACATTTATTACGAATAATCATGCATTGAGGGTTTGTCATGGTGAAGGAGCGTCGCACTGAACTGGTCGAGGGATTCCGCCATTCTGTTCCCTATATAAACGCGCACCGGGGAAAAACGTTTGTCATCATGCTGGGCGGAGAAGCCATCGAGCACGATAACTTTTCCAGCATAGTCAATGACATTGGCTTATTGCATAGCCTCGGTATTCGCCTGGTAGTGGTTTATGGCGCGCGCCCGCAAATTGACGCCAACCTCGCGGAACATCACCACGAGCCGGTTTATCACAAGCAGACCCGCGTCACCGACGCCAAAACCCTTGAGCTGGTGAAGCAGGCCGCCGGTATGCTGCAGTTAGAAATTACCGCCCGCCTGTCGATGAGCCTCGGCAATACGCCCCTGCAGGGGGCGCATATCAACGTGGTGAGCGGCAATTTTATTATCGCTCAACCTCTTGGCGTCGATGATGGGGTGGATTACTGCCACAGCGGACGTATTCGCCGCATCGACGAAGAAGCCATTCATCGCCAACTGGATAGCGGCGCAATCGTGCTCATGGGCCCGGTCGCGGTATCCGTCACCGGCGAGAGCTTCAACCTTACCTCTGAAGAGATTGCCACCCAACTGGCGGTAAAGCTGAAAGCTGAAAAGATGATCGGCTTCTGCTCGTCGCAGGGGGTCTACGACCAGCATGGCGAGATCGTTTCCGAGCTGTTTCCTAACGAGGCGCAGGCGCGGGTAGAGGAGCTGGAAGCGGAAGAAGATTATAATTCCGGCACCGTACGCTTCCTGCGCGGCGCGGTGAAAGCCTGCCGCAGCGGCGTGCGCCGCTGCCATTTAATTAGCTATCAGGAAGATGGCGCGCTGCTGCAGGAGCTGTTCTCACGTGACGGTATCGGTACGCAGATCGTCATGGAAAGCGCCGAGCAGATCCGCCGGGCAACCATTAACGATATCGGCGGCATCCTCGATCTTATCAGCCCGCTGGAGCAGCAAGGCATTCTGGTGCGCCGCTCGCGCGAACAGCTGGAGATGGAGATAGATAAATTCACCATTATTCAGCGCGATAACACCACCATCGCCTGCGCCGCGCTCTATCCGTTCCCGGAAGAGAAAATCGGCGAAATGGCCTGCGTAGCGGTGCATCCGGATTACCGTAGTTCCTCACGCGGCGAGGTACTGCTGAGCCGTATCGCCGCCCAGGCGAAGCAGATGGGGCTCAGCAAGCTATTCGTGTTGACCACCCGCAGTATCCACTGGTTCCAGGAACGCGGCTTCACCCCGGTGGATATTGATTTGCTGCCGGAGAGTAAAAAACAGATGTACAACTATCAGCGCCGTTCGAAGGTATTGATGGCGGACCTGGGCTGACGGATAACTCCCCGGATAGCGGCGCGTTGCGCCTTATCCGGGCTTTCCGTCCTGCGCGAAAATCTCCGCCAGTCCGCTGCGCCGTTCGGTGCGCGTCACGATGGCTTGCGCCAGTACCTGCTCGTCGGCGTAAAGCGACAGGCGCCGTTTGGCGCGGGTAATCGCGGTATAAACCAGCTCGCGGGTCACCAGCGGTACGCTACGAGAAGGCAAGATCAGCGCCGCATGATCGAACTCCGACCCTTGCGACTTATGCACCGTCATTGCCCAGGCGGTATCATGTTCCGGCAGGCGGCTTGGCTGCACCGATTTAATGCTGCCATCCGGCATCGGGAACCACACGCGAAGTTCGCCGTCCCTTTCCAGCGCAATACCGATATCACCGTTAAACAGCCCCAGCGCGCTATCGTTACGGGAAATCATCACCGGACGACCATCGTACCAGCGTGAATGGCGCGGTAGCGTAATCGCCCGCTTACGATGGAGCATCTGCTCCAGTTGTTCATTCACGCCGCTTACTCCATAAGGCCCTTCACGCAGCGCGCACAGCAGCTGAAATTCGCCGAAGGCGGTAATCATCTGTTCCGGCGCGGCCTGCTCGCGGCGCAGTTGCAGATAACGGCTATAGCCCTCCTGCGCCGCCATCAGCATCGCTTCATACTCCTCGGTGGTGCTGAGCGGCTGCAGAACGATATCCTCAAACGGCTGGCGTAACGTCGCTTTCACTTCTGCGCGCGCACCGGCATTGACCGCCCGCGCCAGGCTGCCAATACCGGAATGGCTGCCAAAGCGGTAGCTTTTTTGCAGCAGACATAGACTATCGCGCAGCGCTCCCGCCATCTGCCCCTCGCCCACCGGCACCGTTGCGCCGGTCAGCCGCGACAGCTCTTGCGCTCGCGCCGCGGTATAGCCGGACGTCGCCCAGGCACAGATATCGCCAAGCACTGCCCCGGCTTCCACAGAAGCAAGCTGGTCACGATCGCCGAGAAAAATCACACGTCCATGTTCCGGCAAAGCATCAATCAGGCGCGACATCATCGGTAAGTCGATCATGGATGCTTCGTCGACCACCAGCACATCCAGATGCAGCGGATTACCGGCGTGGTAGCGCATGCGCTGACTACCAGGCTGCGCGCCCAACAGGCGATGCAGCGTACTGGCATCGGCGGGAACCAGCGCTTTCTGCTCCTCGCTAAGCGGAAGTTTTCTTAACGCCGCCCCAAGGGATTCCGTCAGGCGCGCTGCGGCTTTGCCGGTCGGCGCCGCCAGCCGAATTCGACAACGCGGCGTGTCGTTGATCTGAATCAGCGCCGCCAGCAGCTTCGCGACGGTAGTGGTCTTGCCGGTGCCGGGACCGCCGGAGATCACCGAAATGCGCCGGGTCAGCGCCACCGCCGCGGCGACTTTTTGCCAGTCGATATCGTCGGTCGCAGGAAAGAGTTCATTCAGGGTTGCCGTTAACCGCCCTTCATCAACCTCCAGTACCCGATTCGTCTCATTAAAAAAGCGGGCGACGGTGAGTTCATTACGCCACATGCGGTTCAGGTACAGCCTGTCGCCGCATAAAATCATCGGCGTCGGTTCGTCGCCGCGGCTCACCGCTGACGAAGAAAGCAACAATTGAGGCCAGTCCTGCGGCTCTCCGGCCATCGCCAGCAACTGGTCGCGGATCTCGCCGGCCTTGCCGCTTAGCGCTTCTTCAGCGTTGAGGCGCGACAGCGGCAGACAGACATGACCTTCTCCGGCATCCCGGCTCAGCAGCGCGGCGGCCAGCTTCACTGCCGGAGGGGCATCCTGCGCCACCATTAGCGCAAACTGTACGTCCAGCGGTCGCAGCAGACGCTGCTCGGCGGCGGCCAGCAGCAGTTCATCCATGGTCATGAGTCCACCTCCAGGGTAACACCGGCAAATAGCGCGTCGAGGCCGTCAATCAGCGGCTGCGCCGGGCGGGTGGTGAAGATCCCCTGCCCGCCTTCCTGCCCGTCCATGCCGCGTAAAAAGAGATAAATGACGCCGCCAAAGTGCCGCTCGTAGTGATAATCGGTAATACGGTGACGCAGATAACGGTGCAGCGCCAGGCTATACAGCTGGTACTGCAGATCATAACGATGCAGACGCATCGCCTGGATCATCGCCTGCTGGGTGTAGGCTTCGCGGTCTTCGCCCAGCCAGTTAGATTTGTAGTCCAACAGGTAATAACGACCATCATGACGAAATACCAGATCGATAAACCCTTTCAGCATGCCGCGGACCTGGCGGAAATCGAGCGCCGGGGTATCAGCCGACAGCGGATCATAGCGGCGGATCAGCGCGTCCAACCGCAGCGGATCCAGCGGTTGTTCAATCGGTAGATAGAAGGCCATTTCCACCTGTTTATCCCGCACGCCCAGCTGATTCAGGGCGATTTCAGCCCCCGGCAGGCGTGTTCGCAGCACCCCGTCCAGCCATTCGCTCAACACCGGCGCCCACTCTTCGCCAAAACCGTGCAACTGTAGTTTTTGCGCCATCCAGTCAACCGGTACCGGCTGACTGAAATCGAGATCCTCAAACAGGCTATGCAGGAAAGTCCCCGGCGACGCGCCGCGCGGGAACTGATGAGGCGTGAGCTGCGGCTCTTCCGCCACCTCGCCAACGCCCGCGGCGTCGATATCGAGACGCGGTAGCAGCTCCTGACCGGCGCTGGAACCATGTTGCTGCAGGCCGGAATAACTGGTCACCCGCCAGTCGTCACTCACCTGGCGTTCAAGCGTCCGCGCCGAAAGCGACGGTAGCGCGTTTTCCGGCGCCTGCCACGGTGTCTGGTCCATGGTATCGGGAATACATAGCGCAATATCATCGTGGCACAATGCCTGAAGCCGTGCGGTCAATCCCGCCGCGTCCATCGGCTCGCCGTCCTGCAGCAGACGGCCGAGGGCGCTGTGATGAAAATCGCTGTTGCCAGGTTTATCGCTTCGGCGGGTACTTAACGGCGCGACCCCGAGACTGCAGTGCCACACCGCGCGGGTTAGCGCGACGTACAACAGGCGTAAATCCTCCGCCAGACGCTCGGCTTCCGCCAGCTCAAGGCTATTCTCCCCCTCTCCGAGGTCGAGTACCGCGGCAAAGGAATCACGGTCGTGATAGAACGCCTGATCCTGTTTGCGAAAGCGCGCGATAAATGGCAGCCAGACCAGCGAATATTCCAGTCCTTTTGATTTGTGGATGGTGACGATTTGCACCAGATGCTTATCGCTCTCCAGACGCATCTGCTGGCTGGAAGCATTGCTGTCCGGTTCGGCGATATGTTGCGTCAGCCAGCGCACCAGCGCGTGCTCGCTCTCCAGCTGATTAGCCGCCTCTTGTAACAATTCGCTGATATGCAAAATATCGGTCAAACGGCGTTCGCCGCCGTGGGTCGCCAGCAGGTTTTCGGCAATATGACGCGCCCCCATCAGCGCGCGCAACATTGGCATCACGCCACGCTGGCGCCAGATGTGACGGTATTCACTGAACTCCTCTACCAGCGCATCCCAGGCACGTTCATCCTGATTGAGGTTTTCGATATCCTGCGCATTAAGGCCAAACATCGAGGTTGCCAACGCGCTGCGTAGCGTGTTTTCACGCTCTGGCGCCAGTACCGCCTGTAGAACCCACAGTAATTCCTGCGCTTCCGGGGTTTCAAAAACGCTGTCGCGGTTTGAGAGATAGACCGACGGGATCGACAAAAGCTGCAGCGCATCGCGAATGAGCGCCGCTTCGAGGCGGTTACGCACCAGCACGGTGATATCGGAGGCGCGCACCGGCTCGGCTTTTTCGCCGCGCCACAGCAGCGCGCGCCCCTGCTGGCCGGCGCTGAGCCAGTCGCGGATCTGCGTCGCACACAATTGCGCCATAAAGGACTGATAATCGCCAGAACCGACGGCTTCGCCAGGCATTAACCACATATTCATCGCCGGGATCGGCTTCTCATCAATGGTAAAGCGCAACGTCTGATTTTTAGCGGCTGACTTCACCGGCAAGAAAGGGATCTCGCGGAACATGAATGGATTATCACTCAGGCCGAACAGACGATTTACGCTTCGTACCATGCCTGGCGCCGAACGCCAGTTGGTATCCAGCGTATAGTGGGCAGCGACATCACCGCGCGCTTTCATATAGGTAAAAATATCGGCGCCGCGGAAGGCGTAAATCGCCTGTTTCGGGTCGCCAATCAGCAGCAGGGCCGTATCCGGCTGGCGACGCCAGATGCGGCGGAAGATACGATACTGTTGCGGATCGGTATCCTGGAACTCATCGATCATCGCCACCGGGAAACGCTGACGAATAGCGCTGGCCAACGCTTCGCCGCTGTCGCCGCGCAGCGCGTCGTCAAGGCGGCTGAGCATGTCGTCAAAGCCCAGTTCGCCTCGACGCCGCTTTTCGCGGGCGACCGCTTCGCGGATCTCCACCATCGCCCTGGCGATAACCAGATCGTTTAAGGTAAGCGGTGAGGCGAGCAGCGCCTCTACCGCGCTGAATAACGGATGCAACGGTGGTTCGCCACCGTCTTTGGTGCGCTCAATGAGGAACGGTTGCGAGAATTTTTCCAGTGCATCAGGCAACTGATAACTCAGCGTTTCTTCCTGCGCCCAGGCGCTTACCTTTTCGATCCACTTGCCCTGGTTGCCGCGGTTGAACTTGCGGCGATCGAGCCCTGAGCTTTCCAGCACGTTTTCAATTTCACCCACCTGCTCCCGCCACTCCTGCTTCAGCGCATTGATACGTTCCAGGATTTGCTGATGGCGGCTTGCCAGCGTCTCTTCTGCGGGCGGCGGCGATTTTAGCTGCGGCGCTTCGCCCTGTAGCCAGCGGTCGATCGCCTTGAGCAGATCGCGCGGTCCTTTCCACTGTTCATGGATCACCGCGGCGATATCGCGCGGCAGCGGATAGCAGTGGCGACGCCAGAAGTCGGCGCAGGCCTGATAACGCAGGCGGGATTCGTCTTCGATCAGTTGCTGTTCAAACAGCATGCCGGATTCGAAGGCATTAAGGCTCAACATCCGCTGACAGAAGCCGTGGATGGTAAAGACAGCCGCCTCGTCCATCTGCCGCTCCGCCAGCATCAACGTTTGCGCCGCCTGGTTTTTATCGGCGATTTCCGCGAGCAAAGAGGCATAGAGCGGATCGCTGGCGCTTTCGCGCAGGCAGGCAATCCGTAGCTCGTGGATATTACTGCGAATACGCCCACGCAGCTCTTCCGTCGCCGCTTCGGTAAAGGTAACTACCAGCAGTTCTTCCACGCTGACCGGCCGGGGGAAAGCAGATTCCCCCCCCAGCCCCAGCAGCAGCCGTAGATATAGCGCGGCGATGGTAAAGGTTTTTCCGGTGCCCGCGGAGGCTTCTATCAGCCGCTCGCCCGTCAGGGGCAAGCGGAGTGGGTCAAGAGACTCAGCGGTTTCGGTCATTCATTCTCTCGCATCAGGGGTAAGGATTTTTGCAATGCGCTGACGCTTTCCCATACCTTACCGCCTTCAGGGGCGGCGTATTCCGTCTTGCCGCTCTGGCTGCCGGAAACCTGGGATAACAGTGCCATGCCTTGCGGATCCACCACCGTCTGATGGAAAAAGTCGGCAAGTTTTTGCGGCGTCAGCAGTTTCATCTGAGCCACTACTTTATCACGTGAATCGAAGCGCATATTACCGCGATCGAAATCTTTGCTCAGCTTTGATGCTTCTTCGCTCAACGTTTGCGGCGCCTGCAGCATCTGGCTAATCGCCGCCTGCTGGATCTGGGCAAACTCTTCCGGTTTCATCGCCCGCAGTTTGGCTTCCGCCGTCGGGAAGAAGGCCTGGAAGCGCTGCCAGAGGAAGGCCGGCTGTTTATCGCTGCTCTGTAGCAGGAAGCCCATTCCCCACTGGCGGCCAACATTCATTGAGAAGGCGAATACCGCATAGCCGAGTTGTTCTTCAGTACGTAACTGGTTGTAGAACCAGGGCTGAATAATCTGCCCCAACAGCGAACTGGCGGCCATGCTGCTGTATTCATCGACGTTCGGCGGCGCGAAAACCGCCGCCAGCGCGGAGTCGGTGCTGCTGCCTGCTTTTTCAAACATCGCCAGCTGTTTGCTGTCGATCAGCACATCTTTGTTGCGACACCACTCATTACCATCGGCGCCAAGCTGTTTTTGGATCTGCCGGGCCAGATCGGTGGACTGCCGGGCGCTCATGTTACCGATGACCAGCAACTCCGGTCGCCCTCTGGCCTTCAGGTTATCGCGGTAGTTGATCACCTCTTTCAGGGTGATTGACGGCAGCAGAGCACGGCGCGTTTTACGCTCAAAATAGGGTACCTGCGACAGCATCTGAATCGGCATGATCGCCTGGTCATAGGCTTTACCTTTGTCCGCCGAATCCATCATCTGGGCATACCAGGACTTCGCCTGCTCAAGCTGCTCTTCGGTCGGCGTATAGCTAAAGTAGCCGTCCAGCAGGGCGGTAAAGAGCTGCGGCAGACGCTGGGTATAGCCATTGGCATTAACCATCAGACCGTTGTTAGCGCCGGTCGAGAAGCTTATCCCGCCTACCGCGGCCTGGTTGCTAAGCTGATCGAGGGCGATACCGGCCAGGTAATCATTCAACGCGAACATCACCTGACGGCGCGCGCTGTCCATCGCCTGCGGGTTACGTAGCACCAGCGAGACATCAGCCTTCGGTTCACTGGCGAAGTATTGGCTGGGGGCATACACCACGCGCAGCGTCGGCTCATCGACGATAAGCTCCGGATGCGGGTAGGCCTTATCGCTCTTAATCAGCGTAAAATCATCCGGAATATACGGATTCAGCGCCGGTAGTTGCAGCTTAATGGCCGCAGACTTTTGCTGCCAGTCGGTGAAGGTCCGGGCGCTAATTTTATCGACCTGGTATGGTGCGTTAACGAAATAAGCGGTTTTATTGTGCGGCTCATTCGGGCTGATGTACCAGATACGCGCATTTTGCGGGGTCATCATCGCCAGACGGTCTTTAATCGCCTGGGCATCATAGCGGTCGGCGATATTAACCACGTCCAGTACGTGCTCTACCGGCACGCGAATCATGGTATCGGCCAACCACTCCACATAATCCATATCGCGGTTAATCGATGGATAGCGGAAATCGAGCTCCAGTACGTGGGCTAACTCATCAAAGTAGCGCTTATCAATACCCTGAGTACGCAGCAAATTCAGGTAGCTGAAGATAGCGGCGGTAACTTCATCGCGGTGCGCCAGGCCTTTATCAGTGAGGGTAGCGGAGATCGCCAGCACGCCGCTATTACCGTTGACTGCCGGATCGGAATCCGCGCGAATCCCTTCCGCCAGCCCCTGCTTCTGCAGCCAGTCGGATAAAGTGCCGGGGCTGCGGTTGCCAATCATATAGGTCACCAGCTCATCGGTCTTACTGCGAAACTGAGCGCTGTTGTTATCTATGCGGAATTCAACCCGCAGCACCTTACGCGGCATCGCCGGCACGTAGTGAATCACAATGCCCTTCTGCGCATCGGTCACGACCGGTACGGTAATCTCCGGCTTGCTGATGTCATGATTAGGCACCCGCCCGTAGGTCGCGGCGGCCATGCTTGCCAACTCAGGCAGCGGCTTATTGCTGTAGATGACCGCCTTCATCAGGTTTGCCGAATACCAGCGGTCGCGAAAAGCATGCAGCGCATCAAGCACCGGGCTGCCAGGCTTATCGCTCAGTGTATCGAGGTTACCGCCGGAGAATTGTGAAGCCGGATGCGCAGGGTTGATGGTTTCTGCGCTCACCTGCGCCATGCGCATCCCGTCCCGGGTACGCGCCATAGTCAATTCGGCGTTGACCGCGTTACGTTCGCGTTCGGCATATTTTTTATCCAGCAGCGGCGCGGCAATGGCATCGGCCAGCCGATCGACAGCGCCGTTGAGAGCATCGTTTTCCACTTCAAGGTAGAACGCGGTGCGATACGGCGCCGTGCTGGCATTATGGCTGCCGCCGTGCATTTTGAGGAATTCAGCAAGGCTGTCAGGCTGCGGGTACTTCTGCGAGCCCATTAAGGTCATATGCTCGAGATAGTGCGCCAGCCCTTGATGGTCGGCCGGATCCTGTAATGAACCCACCGGCACCACCAGCGCCGACAACGATTTTACCGCCTGCGGATCGGATACCAGCAGCACGACCATGCCGTTTTGCAGGCGAATAGCCTGATAGTGACGGGGATCTTTTTCGCTTTTACGGATGGTTTCCTGAATCGGTTGCCATCCGGTGTCTGCCTGACTTAACGGCGCCCAAAGGGCGACCACTACAACAAGAACTTTGAACCATAAACTGCGGGGCATTCACGGACCTCATCATTAACAAACTTCGCGCTGCATAGCGTCAGCGTGGATACCCATCATCAGGCTCGGGCCATCTTCCGGGTATTTAAAACATCAGTCCGTGATTCGCTGCGCATAATAAATGAACAACCTTCTTTTGCGCAATTTTTATACTATTACAATTTTATTCGGACTGATGGAAACGAAATATCGGCAACAGATAACGCTGCGCCTGCGCGATAATCTCTTCAAAGTACGCAGGCTCAAGGGTGCGCCACAGGCGCTGGTACCAGATATCGGCACCTTCGCCGCTCACCACCATATTACCTTCGTAGGCCTGAAGGAACTTACTGCGCGCTTTTTGTTGCGTTTCGTCATCCATTAACATGACATCCTTTTCCGCGTCATAACATGCTTTTAGCCATGCGCCGCCGCTTTCCGGCAACAGCAGTAGCGGTTTTGACATCCCCTGCAGGTAGCCTTCTACCAGCTCATTCAGATACGCCTGCGCCTGCTCCGCCGCCAGCGGCGGGAAACGCCACTCGCCTTCCTTGCGCACGAACAACCGACTTTCGCCGAGACCGCCGCTAGCACAATAGACAAGATGTTCCAGCCAAAGTTGCACGCCCTGAGAGACGCTCAGCAGCGACGGACGCCAGCGCAATAGCCCATCCGGCTGTACCTGCTGTAGCCAGCCGGTGAGATTGATACCGTTGCACTGTAGGTCGATCTCCATACTTTGCGCGGGCTGACGACTGGCGATAACCCGCTCAGCCAGGTTCTGCATTTCCTGACGCTGTGCCTCCCATGCCAGTTCGCCAAACGCGCCAAAAGGCAGCTCACCCGCCGCACGAAAACGACGATACATCGCTGACGCATCCTGTTGTTCAATCAGCGTATTCAGCAACTGTTGGTTCAACTGGTAACGGCTTAGGCCTTCAAGTACGAAAGGCTCATCTTCGGGGATCTCGCTCTCTTCGGAGCGGAAATTCACCCGCAGACGCTGCTGGAAGAAAGCGCGCACCGGATGCTGCCAAAAGCGTAATAGTTGTTCAAACGGCAACGTGTCGATAGCAAGCGGCGCAAGCGGCTGGATAAATTCACTATGCGCCTCTCCCTGCTGGCTGGCGGCGGCCAGCCACTCTCTTGCGTAGCTCTGATCTTCATCCGGCAGGTAATTGGCGGCATCAAAAGGCATGCGCGTATGCAGATGGGTAATGTGCTCCTTAACGCGGCGTTCGCTGGCATCGCAGTCCAGCGCTTCATCGCCTTCAAGGCAGTGGCTCTGACCGATATAGTCCGCCAGTTCCTGTACCAGCACCGAAGGATAGCGCTCGCTATTATCCTGAATAGAGCGGCCGATATAGCTGATGTATAGCTTCTGTTCGGCCGACATCAGCGCTTCCAGGAACAGATAGCGGTCGTCGTCGCGACGGCTACGGTCGCCGCGCTGCGGTTTTTGGCTCATTAAATCGAAGCCCAGCGGCGCGAGGGTGCGTGGGTAGACGCCGTCGTTCATCCCCAGCAGGCAGACAACTTTGAAGGGAATAGAACGCATCGGCATGAGGGTGCAGATATTCACCGGCCCGGCAAGGAAACGCTGGCTAATGCGCTGCTGATCGAGGCGCTGCGCCAGCTCATCGCGCAGCAGCGATAGCGGCACGGCAGCCCCGTACTGCGCATCCAGCCCGCCATCGATGATGGCTTGCCATTGCTGTTCAATCAGCGCCAGCGCCGCTTCGGTTTCACTGTCCGGCAGGAAGAAATCCGTGAGCAGATCGCGGCACACCGGCAGCCACTCTGTCAGCGGGCGATCCTGTGCCAGACCGCGGCGCCACAGATTTAGCTGCATCAGCAGCGAAGCGAGATTCCCCACCAGTTCGGCTATCAGCCCGCTGGATTCATCATAGGGCAGCACCGACTGCCACTCGCCCTGGCTGCTGTCCATCGCATACCCCAGCAGCATACGCGTTAAACCGAAACGCCAGGTGTGCTGGCCGGTCGCCGGGAGATCCATTTCGCGCACGTTGTCGTCATCCATGCCCCATCGTACGCCGGATTCATTGACCCACTGGCGCAGGTAGCGTAGCCCCTCTTCATTGATATTGAAGCGCGCCGCCAGCACTGGCACATCCAGCAGCGCCAGCACATCTTCACTGGCGAAGCGGCTATCCGGCAGAGAAAGCAACGTGATAAACGCCTGTAGCGCCGGGTGCGATTCCCGCGCCCGACGGTCGGAAATCGCCCACGGCAGCCAGCGTTCGCCGCGCGCTGCGCCGAATACCGCCTGAATATAGGGGCTGTAGCTGTCTATATCGGCGACCATGACGATAATATCGCGCGGCGTCAGCTCCGGATCTTCTTCCAGCATCGCCAGCAGCCGGTCATGCAGCACTTCCACTTCACGCTGCGGGCTATGGCAGACGTGGATAGCCAGGCTGCGATCGTCAGTCGCCAGCGGACGCTTGCTCTTACTGCTGGCGAACTCTTGCGCGGTGCGCCCTGCCACCGCGGCGTTGCGCAGATCCAGAATATCGGCCTGAAGGTTATGCAGCAGGTTATCGGGGGCGATATCGACAAAGGCGTCCAGTTCTTCATAGCGCTCCAGCCCGGACAGCAGATAGATATAATCGCGCCCGAGCTTGCCCCACGAGGCCAGCAGCGGGTTGCCAACATCCTGCTCGCCATTATCATTAAACAACCCCGGTGCCTGTTCGGTGTCGCGGAACAGCGGCAGCTCGCGCGCCTCGCGGTGGTGGCGGCGCTGGCGCGACATCAGTTTGGCAAGAAACGCCGGATCTTTAATATCGCCCCAGTAGTAGCGACAGGGGTTAGTGAAGAGTACATAGACATCGACGTGCTTGCCCAGCGCCTGCAGGGCCTGCAAATACACCGGCGGCAGCGCGGAGATGCCGCAGATAAAGACCCGCGACGGCAGCCCGGCTGGCGGCTGGTCAGCATTTTCCAGCGCGCTGATAAAGCGCTGGTACAGATTAGCGCGGTGCCATAGCGGTTGCCCCAGCTCCGCGGTGTATTCAACTAACCCTTTCCACAGCGGCGCCTGCCAGTGCTGGGCGTCGCCCAGCCCGTCAACCCGTTCACCGGCCTCCCAGCGCATCAGCCACTCCGGGCGATAAACCAAATACTGGTCATACAGATCGGCCACCCGCGCGGCAAGCTGGAACAGCTTACGTTTGTCGCTATCATCGCTCAGATAGTAGCGCAGCAATGTGAAGGCTTCATCGTCGAGATACTGCGGCAGCAGGGTCATCAGCTTCCAGCTCATGCTCTGTTTACTGAAGGCGCTCTCGCCGGGAATATCATCAAGCACGCGAACGAACATATCCCAGATAAAGCTGGCCGGTAGTGGAAACTCGATATTCGCCGCAATGCCAAAGCGCTTTGCCAACGTCATCTGCAACCATTGCGCCATACCGGTACTTTGCACCAGCACCATTTCCGGCATGAAAGGGTCATCCAGCCGCTGGCGCTCGACGATAAACTCCATCAACGCTTCAAGCACATCCAGACGGTTTGAGTGGTACACCCTTAACATATTCGCTCCTGACTACTGATTTGCCGGACAATGTAGCCGGTTCATCTGCACCCGCTTAGCGGCGGGCATGGTGATCGTTACCGTGATGCTGACACAACTTTGCCTCGATGTCTGCACGCGGCTTATTTGCCCCTTCGCGGGCTGTGCCGGGGGAATGAGCTGGCTAAAGCGCCAAGCCTCCCGCCACTGCTGGCGATAGGCGTTCAATTGAGCGGCGCCGCTGGCCAGCCCGCGATAATAGCCGCCAAGCGCCGTGATGGTCATGATTAACAGCGCCATCGCTAATAATGTCTCCGCCAGGCTAAAACCGCGCTGGCGCGCTACGGCATCATGCATGACGCACTCTCCTTCAACGGGCAAAAGTCGCTCCAGCCATGCGCTAAATAGCGCAACGCGCCCTGTTCAACCCACGCTGACTGCCACAGCTGTACTGTACCGCTGCCGGCGATAAGCAGCGCGCGGCCATCATTAAAATGCCGCAGGCACGCGCGCCAGCGTTGGCTGTTTTCCTGCTGACACACCACATCGCTCTGCAACGGCCAGTTCACCCCTTTGCCCCACTGCAACGCCGACTGCGCGGCGGCCGTATCGCGAATCGCCTGGGTTTCGGCGCTCATCTGCGCCAGCAGAGATCGCTGCTGCTGATTCATCCCCTGCAACAGCAGGCTGCCCAGCGCCAGTAACAGCAGCACCATCAGCAGCGATGAAACTCCGCGCTGGCGTTTCACAGGTTGAACCCCGTCACCCGATATTGCGCCTCGGCAGAAATACGCGAGTCCGATTGCGCCTGCGCCCCCAGGGTAACGATAAGTTCAGGAGAAAACCCGCTTATCGCCTGCCGCTCAACGTAAAAGCGCGTGACCGTGAGAGCGGCGGGATTGGTCATTTTCTCCCAATTTTTACCGCCGCAGTCAGCGACGCCGCGCCGCGTTTCCAGCGCTCCGTCGCGCAGGCGAAAACCGGTAGAATCGGCATCGGCCTCCGGCGCCAGATCCCAAATGCCGTTGCTGTTGCCATCCCAGCGAACGATTACGCACTGCCCGCCGTCGGCAATCACCAGCGCCTGACCATGACAGTGACCCGCGCAATATCCGGCGCGCTGCAAATGTTTGGCTAACGCATAGACCCGCTGCCATAGCTCATTTTCCAGCGCCTGCTGCTGCGTTTGGCTAAGAGCCTGGCGCTGTAGCGCCGGAAGGAAACGAGCGGCCCCCAGCAGTAATACCGCGCCAATCGCCATGGCGATTAGCGTTTCGATGAGCGAAAAGCCGCGCTCTACTACTGGCATAATTCCTCTCCTTCCCGGCACAGGCGTATGCGCCCCCAGTTAGAGACAACAATCCGCCACGCTCCGCCATCGCTTTGCAGCAGGATATAACCGGCCCAGGCGCTGTTGCGCAGGCCGTAGAAGCCGATTCCCGCCGTCAGGTGCCGCAAGGTAATTCCCGGCCATAGCGGCTGCAGGGTAAAAGGCGTTTTCGCGTGACAGTCAGCCTCCACGCCGCTTGCGCTCAGGCACCAGCCGGTGGGCGATTGTCCGACGCTAATGACGCGCTCGCGGTTGTGCCAGTTAGCGTCGTCGCGCAGCAGCACGAGATAATCGCGCACCTGGCAGGCGACCTGCCACAGGCGCTGTTGTTGTTGCCAGCGCTGCCAGCCGTACATACCGCTGGCGCTGAGGATGACCACCAGCATCATGGCGATCAGCATTTCAATTAGGGTGTAGCCATGCTGTCTGTTCATGGCGCCGAGTATGCGTTGCTCTGACCATCAATTCGAATAGCAAATCTACGGTTCGCGTCGCGGCTCGGGAAAAAATTCGCCAGTTGCAGGATGTTGAGCGGCGTCAGGAATCAGGCTCGCAAAATTCTGCAAAGGGCATAAAAAAACCGGCGCTGCTGGCGCCGGTTTGTCATCACTACAGAGACGTTAAATCGCCACAGGCGCTTTAATTCCCGGATGCGGGTCATAACCTTCAATTTCGAAATCTTCAAAACGGTAGTCGAAAATCGACGCCGGTTTGCGCTTAATGACCAGCTTCGGTAGAGGACGCGGTTCGCGGCTCAGCTGCAGGTTGGTCTGCTCCAGGTGATTGCTATACAGGTGAGTGTCGCCGCCTGTCCAGACAAAATCGCCCACTTCCAGATCGCACTGCTGCGCCACCATATGCACCAGCAGCGCATAGCTGGCGATGTTGAACGGCAGGCCGAGGAACACGTCGCAGGAGCGCTGATACAGCTGGCAGGAGAGCTTGCCGTCGGCGACGTAGAACTGGAAGAACGCGTGGCACGGCGCCAGCGCCATTTTATCCAGCTCGCCGACGTTCCATGCCGACACGATGATGCGACGGGAGTCCGGGTCATTTTTCAGCTGTTCCATGACCGTGCTGATCTGGTCGATATGGCCATCCGGCGCGGGCCAGGAACGCCACTGTTTGCCGTAGACCGGCCCCAGATCGCCATTTTCATCCGCCCACTCGTCCCAGATTGTGACGTTATTTTCGTGCAGATAGGCAATGTTGGTGTCGCCCTGCAGGAACCACAGCAGTTCATGGATGATGGAGCGTAAATGACAGCGCTTGGTGGTCACCAGCGGGAAGCCTTCCTGCAGGTTAAAACGCATCTGGTGGCCGAAGATAGAGATGGTGCCAGTGCGGTCATTTTTTGGCGTGCCCTCGGCGAGCACTTTCTGCATCAAATCAAGATACTGTTTCATGGTTCCTCAAGAGTTTTGTTGCTGCGGACGGTGACGATAAGCCCAAACCATCATAATGATACCCGCAAGCACCATCGGGATCGAAAGAATCTGCCCCATACTGATGTACTGCACCCAGCCGCCGGTAAACTGCGCGTCCGGCTGACGGAAGAATTCCACGATAATGCGGAACAGGCCGTAGCCAATCAGGAACAGGCCGGAAACGGAACCGGTCGGGCGCGGTTTACGGATAAACAGGTTCAGGATCAGGAACAGCACCACGCCTTCCAGCGCCAGCTCATAAAGCTGCGAAGCGTGACGCGGCAACGCGCCGTAGGTATCGAATAATGATTGCCATTCCGGGTGCGACGGCAGTAGCGCCAGGTCCTCAGCGCGCGAGCCCGGGAAAATCATCGCGTAATGGAAGTTCGGGTCAACACGGCCCCACAGTTCACCGTTGATAAAGTTGCCCAGACGCCCGGCGCCGAGGCCAAACGGGATCAGCGGCGCAATGAAATCGGAAACCTGGAAGAAGGTGCGCTTGGTGCGTTTGGCGAAGATAATCATCACCAGAATCACGCCGATCAGGCCGCCGTGGAACGACATGCCACCATCCCAGACGCGGAACAGATATAGCGGGTCGCTAAGGAAGACCGGCAGGTTGTAGAACATCACATAGCCGATACGGCCGCCGAGGAATACGCCGAGGAACCCCGCGTAGAGCAGGTTTTCAACTTCATTTTTCGTCCAGCCGCTGCCCGGACGATTGGCCCGACGGGTGGCCAGCCACATCGCAAAGACGAAACCAACCAGGTACATTAAGCCGTACCAGTGGAGAGAGACCGGTCCAATGGAAAATATTACCGGATCGAACTCCGGAAAATGCAGGTAGCCACTATTCATCTGTCACCATAAAGACTTGTTATTCCGCCGAAAGTGGACAGCGGTGATGATCCGTGCCCGCTTAAAACGGGCACTCCGAAGGAGGCGAATGATAGCATAAGCATGTAGTGCGATCCGCGCTGAACGTGTAAAAGATATGTATACGGATGCTAACAGCATGCGGTTTTTCCCCGGGCTCGCTACTCGCGGTGCCGTTTTTTTGTCGGGTGGCGGCTAATGCCTTACCCGATCTACGTTACCGTCCGCCGCGGATCAGGCCGCCGAGACCGCGGCGCTCCATAAACGCCGCCACCTGGTGGCGCACTTCGGTGGTCATCTGCGCTTCCAGACTGCGCCGTGACAGCTCCTGCGCTTCTTCGATATCAATACGGCGCAGCAGATATTTCACGCGCGCGACCGAACGGCCGTTCATCGACAAATGGCGATAGCCGAGTCCTACCAGGATGGTGACGCACATCGGGTCGCCGGCCATTTCACCGCACAGGCGCAGATCGATACCAAAACGCTCGGCATCATGGGCGATCATCGCCAGCGCCCGCAATACCGCAGGATGCAGGCAGTCGTACATATTGGCGACGCGGGTATTATTGCGGTCGACCGCGAGGATGTATTGCGTCAGGTCATTGGTGCCGACCGAGATAAAGTCGATGCGGTTTGCCAACTGCGGCAGCATAAAGACCATTGACGGCACTTCCAGCATCACCCCAAGGCGCGGGCGCGGAATAGCGTAACCAATCATCTCTTCGACTTCACGGCTGGCGCGCTCAATCAGGCGGCGGGCTTCGTCAACTTCTTCGAGGCTGGTGACCATCGGCAGCAGGATGCTGAGGTTGCCAGTGGCGGCATTGGCGCGCAGCATGGCGCGCACCTGGATCAAGAAGATCTCTGGCTGATCGAGCGTAATACGGATCCCGCGCCAGCCAAGGCACGGATTCTCTTCGCTAATCGGCATATACGGCAGTTGCTTATCGGCGCCGATATCCAGCGTACGCAGGGTTACAGGCTTGCTGTTAAACATCTGCAGCATGCCCTGATACTGGGCGACTTGCTCCTCTTCGGAAGGGAAGCCGCTTTGCAACATAAACGGAATTTCGGTGCGGTAAAGCCCGATACCATCGATAAAGCTGCCGAGTTTCTCTTCATGCTCCGGGCTCAGGCCGGCGTTGAGCATCACTTTTACCCGTTCGCCGCTTTTCAGCTCGGAAGCGCGTTCGAGATCGTCTTCCGCCAGCCGGCTCAGCTCGTTCTCTTCGCTGATTAACCGCTGATACTCCTGTAGCAGCACCGGTTCGGGATCGACCAATAGATCGCCGCGATAGCCATCAACGATCAGCATATGGCCATGCAGCAGCGACGGCTGAATATCGGCGCCCATCACCGTCGGGATGCCCAGCGCGCGCACCATGATCGCTGCGTGGGAGTTGGCCGCGCCATCACGCACCACCACCCCGACTAAGCGGTCCTGCGGCACTTCCGCAAGCGTGGTAGCCGATAGTTCGTCGGCCACCAGAATAATGCGCTCAGGCCAGGTATTCGGCCCCTGGGTGGTGTCGTCGAGATGAAACAACAGCCGCTGTCCGAGAGTACGTAAATCCCCCGCCCGCTCTTTCAGATAGCCATCGCTGAGCGCGGCAAACTGCTCGGCAAATTTTTCAATGACCTTTTTCACCGCCCATTCAGCGACGGAGCCTTTGTCGACTTCATCGAATAACTCACGGCGCAGGCGCGCATCGGATAGCAGGTGTGAATAAAGATCAAAGATGGCCGCCGTCTCTTTTTGCGCCCCGGCGGCGTAGCGTTTGCTGTAGCGACGAAACTCATTCGCCGCTTCTTCCAGCGCGCCGGTGAGACGTTCGCGCTCGGAAGCGGTGTCCAGCGTCGAAGCCTCGTAGACCTGCTCCATCAACGGCAGGCTGGCATCCATCCAGCCTTCGGCAATCGCCACCCCGGATGATGCCGGCAGCGCGCGGATGCGGGTCTGACGATACTGCCCAAACAGCGCATTTAACTGCGATTGGGAGAGAATCGCGGCCATCTGGGTGGCGAGGGTGACAAGGAAAGACTCTTCGCTTTCATCGAACTGGCGCAGCTCACGCTGCTGGACTACCAGCACACCCAGCAGCTGACGCCGCTGGATGATCGGCACACCAAGGAAGGCGCGGAAACGCTCCTCCTTAACAGCCGGTATGTATTTAAAGCTGGGATGCTTCTGCGCATCGGCCAGGTTGATCGGTTCGGCCAGCCGCCCCACCAGGCCGACAAGACCTTCATCAAATGCGAGTGCGACTGTGCGCCCGCGGGGTTTTTTCAGCCCGCGCGTGGCCATCAGGTAATAGCAGCGCCGATCGTTGTCAGCCAGGTAAACCGAACAGACTTCCGTTTCCATCGCTTTACAGACATCCGTAACGAGGATATCAAGCGCCTCATTTAAACGCGGCGCGCTGGCGACCTTCTCGACTATTTCTCGCAACCGAGTGAGCATAATGTGCGTGGCTTAACCTCTTTTACGTCGATAAGCAGGCGCGCTTTGTGGCTTTGGTGTGGTTTCAGCAAGCGACATCGTGACGCCCGCGAACTCCTTCATCACCCGGCGGTAAACGTCGCGCTTAAACGACACCACCTGACGAACCGGGTACCAGTAACTTACCCATCGCCAGCCATCAAACTCAGGTGTACTGCTGGTTTGCATATTAATTGCCGTATCGCTGCCGACCAGTTGTAGAAGAAACCACTTCTGCTTCTGACCGATACAAACCGGCTTTGTGTCCCAACGCACCAAACGTTTAGGCAGCTTGTAACGCAGCCAGTTACGGGTTGAGGCCAGGATCCGCACATCTTTGCGGCTTAACCCAACCTCTTCGAACAATTCCCGATACATTGCCTGCTCGGCGGACTCACCTGGATTAATGCCCCCTTGCGGGAACTGCCACGAGTGCTGACCATAGCGCCGGGCCCACATCACCTGGCCCTGGCGGTTACAGATTACAATGCCGACATTTGGGCGGTAGCCATCGTCATCAATCACCGGACTACCTCAAAATAAGCTTCAATGTGAATGATTGTTTCACACTCGTTGGAAACGGTAAACCACTCTCTGTGTGGCGTGATAACGAATAACATTTGAATAACTCACAGTAATCACCCGAGTTATAAACAGTGAACGCCATCTCCGGGCCATTTTATTCACTTTTTCTGTGGATAGAGTTGTGAAGAAGTACGGAATTAACCAGGGAAAACCCAGAGTAGTCCGAACGACGTAGAGATGAGGCCGTCTAATAATGACATACTATTCATTAAGTTATCATACTTCACGCAGACAAATTACAGCATAACGTGATGATCATCACATATGCGATCCGGCAACTGATGAAAGATCGAACAATGCCGCTTTTATCCACAGATAAAGCACACTCGTCGGGCACATTTTGTCTAAAGATTCGATTTTCGTCGCACGTCAAGGCTGTAAATCGAACCAGTAGTGGGGCTTTTCCCCAGTTATCCCATTTTTCTGTGGATAACATGGTGTAAGATCCTGTTCATTGTCAGTGACCAGTTCTGGAAAACCCGTTTTCACTGTTTTCACAAGTGGAAATAAAAGACAAAAACCATATATAAATCATCACATTGGTATAGTTACCCATAAAAAGGTAAACTCTATCCACAACGCACAAAATTAGCGCTCACTTTTTAATCAGAGGTTTCCCATCATGCCAGCCATCGCTCCGCTCACCGTTCCGCCGCAAAGTCAGGAGCAACTTCTTGCTCAGGCCCAGCGGCTGGCGGGTTATTCACTGGGGGAACTGGCGGCGCTGGCGGGGATCCCCATTCCCCGAGATTTGAAACGCGATAAAGGCTGGATTGGCATTCTGCTGGAAATTTGGCTGGGCGCCAGCGCCGGGAGCAAACCCGAGCAGGATTTCGCCGCCTTAGGCGTGGAGCTGAAAACCATCCCCATTGACCGTCAGGGCCGTCCTCTGGAGACCACGTTTGTTTGCGTGGCGCCGCTAACCGGCAATAGCGGCGTGACCTGGGAAAGCAGCCACGTGCGGCATAAGCTACAGCGCGTACTGTGGATCCCGGTAGAAGGCGAACGCGAGATTCCGCTCGCGCAACGCCGCGTCGGCGCGCCGCTCTTATGGACGCCAGACGAGGATGAAGATCGCCAGCTGCGCATGGACTGGGAAGAGTTGATGGATTTGATCGTACTCGGCCAGGTTGAACGCATCACCGCCCGCCACGGCGAGGTATTGCAACTGCGCCCTAAAGCGGCCAACAGCAAGGCGCTAACGGAAGCAATCGGCGCCCATGGCGAGCCAATCCTCACTTTGCCGCGCGGCTTTTATCTGAAAAAGAACTTTACCGCCGCACTGCTGGCGCGTCATTTTCTATTAGGACATGAATAATTTTTTGTTCTGCCGCAACGCCTGCATATAATTACGACTTTATTTTTTGCAGGACTTTGAACAATGTTATTTGCATGGATAACCGATCCTAACGCCTGGCTGGCGCTCGGCACGCTGACGCTGCTGGAGATCGTTCTCGGGATCGATAATATTATTTTTCTCTCTCTGGTTGTCGCTAAGTTGCCCACCGCCCAACGCGCCCATGCGCGGCGTATCGGGTTAATGGGAGCAATGCTGATGCGTCTCGGCCTGCTGGCGTCTATCGCCTGGGTCGTTAAGCTCACCAATCCACTCTTCACCGTATTCGGTCAGGAGATCTCGTTTCGCGACCTGATCCTGCTGCTCGGCGGTTTGTTCTTGATCTGGAAAGCGAGTAAAGAGATCCACGAATCGATCGAAGGCGAGGAAGAAGGTCTTAAAACCAACGTCCAATCCTTCTTTGGCGCCATCGTACAGATCATGCTGCTGGATATCATCTTCAGCCTTGATTCAGTCATCACCGCCGTCGGCCTCTCCGATCATCTGTTCATTATGATGGCCGCGGTGGTGATTGCGGTTGGGGTAATGATGTTTGCCGCACGTCCGATCGGCGACTTCGTTGACCGTCACCCGTCGGTCAAAATGTTGGCGTTGTCGTTTCTGATCCTGGTCGGTTTCACCCTGATGCTGGAGAGCTTCGATGTGCATGTGCCGAAAGGTTACATCTACTTCGCGATGTTCTTCTCCATTGCGGTCGAAACTCTCAACCTGATGCGCAATAAGAAAAACCCGCTATAAGCCACAAAATTGCAGTCCGGAAGCGGGCTGCAATTCTTTTTAAGACTTTACTGCTTTTTATGTCTCACAAATCAGGCTATTAATATACTGGTACGAGGTGCGGCCATAAGTGAGGTAATGACGATGAAAAAATGGGCAGTATTGATTTCCGCCGTAGGACTGGCGTTCTCGGTTTCCGGTTGCAGCAGCGATTATGTCATGGCGACAAAAGACGGACGTATGATTCTTACCGACGGTAAACCGGCGGTTGACGATGATACCGGTTTGATAAGCTACGAAGATCAGCAAGGCAATAAAATGCAGATCAACCGCGACGACGTGTCACAAATTATTAAGCGTTAAGCTTTTTCGTCGGTTAAAAGCATAATTTCCGACAACCACAGCCACAGAAAAGAGTCGGGATCCCCCTGCTATATCCCCAGGGCAACCCCCTTCAGGATCTCCAGACCCGGCTTTTTTGATATTTTCCCTTTCTCTTTTTCTCTCCCTCTGCCATGTTGTTATTCCCATCAGCCTGCAAGCGCTTTGAAGTTTGTGGGGAGATAGTTTTGTCGGGAAACTCCTGACCTTGTTGATAAAAATAAGGAAGCCGGCTATGCAGTATCACCGTATCCCACACAGTTCTCTTGAAATCAGCACGCTAGGGCTGGGCACAATGACGTTTGGTGAACAAAATAGCGAGGCCGACGCTCATGAACAGCTCGACTACGCCGTAAGTCAGGGAATTAACCTGATTGATGTCGCCGAAATGTATCCTGTCCCGCCGCGCCCGGAAACCCAGGGTCAGACCGAAACCTACGTCGGCAACTGGCTGGCGAAACGCGGCAACCGCGAAAAGCTGGTTATCGCCTCTAAAGTCAGCGGCCCGGCGCGCAATAACGACAGCAGCATTCGCCCAAACCACGCGCTGGATCGCAAAAACATTCGCGACGCGCTGCACGACAGCCTTAAGCGTCTGCAAACCGATTATCTCGACCTCTATCAGGTACATTGGCCACAGCGCCAGACTAACTGTTTCGGCAAGCTGGGATATACCTGGAGCGACTCCGCGCCGGTGGTCACCCTGCTCGATACGCTGGAAGCCCTCACCGAATTCCAGCGCGCCGGGAAAATTCGCTATATCGGCGTCTCTAACGAAACCGCTTTTGGCGTCATGCGCTATCTGCATCTGGCCGATAAGCACGACCTACCGCGCATCGTCACGATTCAAAACCCGTACAGCCTGCTTAACCGCAGCTACGAAGTGGGGCTGGCGGAAGTGAGCCAATATGAGGGCGTAGAGCTGCTGGCGTATTCATGCCTGGCGTTCGGTACGCTAACCGGTAAGTACCTCAACGGCGCGCAGCCGGCTGGCGCCCGCAATACGCTATTCAGCCGCTTTACCCGCTACAGCGGCGAGCAGGCGCAGAAAGCGGTGGCCGCTTATGTGGACATTGCCAAACGCCACAATCTCGATCCGGCGCAAATGGCGTTGGCCTTTGTGCGCCGCCAGCCGTTTGTCGCCAGCACCCTGCTCGGGGCCACGACCATGGAGCAGCTCAAGACCAACGTCGAAAGTTTGCATCTTGAGCTGAGCGAAGAGGTGTTAGCGGAGATTGAAGCGGTGCATAAGGTGTATACCTACCCGGCGCCTTAAGAGGGTAAAACCCGGGTAGCGGCGTAAACGCCTTACCCGGGCTACTGGAGAGCAGACATTTGTGAGTCCGTCCCCCTTCGGGGCGTTATTTACGCCGTCCCCACCACCACAATGCGGCGATGGCTAGCGCAAAGACCGCGCCAAACCCTATCCCCACGCCAACCGGCGGGATCCCAACGCTGACCGCCAGCGAGTACAGCCCCAGCATTAGCAGCATCGCCACGTTTTCGCCGAGGTTCTGTACCGCAATGGCGTTACCTGCGCCAACGGTATGTTTCCCGCGCTCCTGCAGCAGCGCGTTCAGCGGCACGATAAAGAAGCCGCCGCATACACCGAGCAGTAGCAGTAGGCCAAATGCTGGCAATAGCGACTGCTGCACCGCGAAGGCGATCACCGCGACGCCAATCAATATCCCTGCGGGCATACAGCGCGAGACGGTTTCCAGCGTTACCAGCTTCGCTGCCGCGCCAGCGCCAACCACAATCCCGACGGCAACCATCGCATTGAGGTAGGTCGGCATCGCGTTGCTGGTGATCCCAAGCGCCACCGGCACCCAAATCACCAGCAGGAAGCGCAGCGTCACCCCCGCCCCCCAAAACAAGCTGGTCCCCATCAACGAGAAACGCGTTTCGCTATTACGCCATAACGTTTTACAGGCGCTGAAGAAGCTATTGGTCATCGGCCTGAAACGCCACGACTGCCCAGGACGGGCCGCCGGTAGCTTTGGGATCCACAGGTTAGCGACCACCGCGCCGCCATAAACCAGCGCACAAACGATAAGCGCCGCCAGAACATGCCAGTCCGCAAGAATGCCGCCCGCCATTGACCCCAGCAGGATAGCCGCAATGGTCGACGACTCCATTAGCCCGTTAGCCTTCACTAACTTATCGCCGGTGGTCAGTTCGCCCAGAATACCGTATTTCGCCGGTGAATAGGCCGCCGCGCCAATACCCACCAGCGTATAGCCGATAAACGGATTGACGCCAAAACAAATACATCCGGCGCCGAGCAGCTTCAGGCCGTTAGCGACCATCATCACCCGGCCTTTGGCGAAGCTATCGGCAAACTGCCCGACAAACGGCGCAAAGAGAATGTAAGCGCCCACAAACAACATCTGCAACACCGGCTGGCTCCACTCCGGATAATAGAGCTGTTTCATCAGCGCCAGGGTGGCGAACAGCAACGCATTATCGCCGAAGGCCGACAGGAATTGGGCGCAGATCACCGCCATCATCCCTTTCGAGTACAGTGAAGCGTTAGTGTGCACTGACTCACTCATTTGAATGTTCCGCCTCTTCTACCATGCCTTTCAGAGTGACAAAGTCCGGCTTGCCGCTGCCCAGTACCGGCAGCTGTTTCAGCCAACGAATATCGCGCGGCACTGCCAGTTCCGGTACGCCATGTTCACGTGCGTAGCGCAGCAGCTTTTCGCGATTGAGTTCATTATCGGTGGTAAACAGCACCAGCGCCTCGCCTTTGCTGGCGTCCTGCTTAATGGCCGTGGCGTGCATTTTGTCCGGCGAGACCGCCAAAGCGACCTGCTCGACCATCTCCAGCGAGACCATCTCGCCGGCGATTTTGGCGAAGCGCTTGGCGCGGCCCTGAATGCGGACGTAGCCCTGTTCGTCAAAGACGACGATATCGCCGGTGTCGTACCAACCGCTCTCCACTTCGCCGTGCTGGTTTTCCGCCGTCGGCGCTTCCAGCACGCCGGGTTTTTCCACCCGCAGATAGCCTTTCATGATGTTAGGCCCTTTTAACTGCAGCCTGCCACCCTGTTCGATGCCCGGCATCGCCAGCAATCGGGCATCCATCCCCGGAAGAATGCGCCCGACGGTGCCGACTTTCGCCGCCATCGGGACGTTGATGGAGACCACCGGCGCGCATTCGGTCACGCCGTAGCCTTCAAGGATGCGCAGACCGAATTTGTCCTGCCACAGCTGTTTGGTGCTGTCCTGCAGTTTTTCCGCCCCTGCCACCACATAACGCAGACGATAAAAATCATACGGGTTGGCAAAGCGGGCATAGTTTGCCAGGAAGGTTGAGGTGCCGAACAAAACGGTACAGTTACGATCGTAGACCAGCTCCGGCACCACCCGATAGTGCAGCGGGCTTGGATAGAGGAACACTTCCGCCCCGGTGAATAGCGGCGTCAGCAGGCCAACCGTCAGTCCGAAGGAGTGGAACAGCGGTAGCGCCGACATAAAGCGGTCGTTGGCGGTAAAATCGGCGATGGTTTTAATCTGTTCGACGTTAGCCAGCAGACTTTTATGGCTATGCACCACCCCTTTTGGATTCCCCTCCGAGCCGGAGGTAAAGAGGATCATCGCCGCATCTTCCGGCTGCTGCTTGACCTGCGCCAGACGCGGCGCCAGCAGATGACCAAATATCCACAGCTTGTCGGCAGTGGTGACATCGCCTTTCAGATCTTCCAGAAACACCCAGCGCACCTGAGTCAACTGCTCAGGCAGGTGCCAGAGTTTGCCCTTGTCGAGGAAGGTACGGGAGGTAAAAATGGTTTTGATTTCCGCGGCGGTAATCGCGCTGCTGAGTCCTTTGACGCCAGCGGTATAGTTCATCATTGCCGGGATTCGCCCGCGGGCAATCGCGCCGAAAATCACCGCCGCGCTGATACCGGCGTTAGGCAGCATCAGGCCGATTTTCTCGCCCTGCGCGCTGTATTTTTCCAGAATACGCGCGACAAACAGCGTTTTGGTCAACAGTTTACGGTAGGTATCCGGCTGGAAATTAATATCTTCCACGCAGTTTTTGCGCGCGCCGAAGCGGTCCTGCGCCGCCAGTAGCGACTCATACAGCGTTTCACGCGGCCGCACCGCCATGCGCGCTTCCATCATAATCTGGTGCAGCATTTCGCCGGCGATTTTTCGCCGATCGCGGGCGCGCGGCGCCTCCGGCATCGGCAGATGCGTCGGCGGCAGTAAATGGAGCTGAATTCGCGGGAACAGGCGGCGTTTTACCAGCCCCTTCAGGCGGCTGAATGACGTAAGTTCGGCGCCTTCGATTCGCAGCGGCACAATGGTCGCTTTCGACTTCGCCGCCACGAACGCCGCGCCGTCATAGATTTTCATCAGCGAACCGCTGACCGAAATACGCCCTTCCGGGAAGATAATCACCGGGCGTCCCTGCTCAATCAAGCGCACCAGATGCTTAATTGACATCGGTTTGGTGGGGTCCAGCGGAACAAAGTCGATAAGCGGCGTCAGCGCCCGCATAAACCAGCGCTGGCTAATCGAGGTATAGACCGCAAACACCGGCCGCACAGGCAGAAAGAGCGCCAGTAAAATACCGTCGAGAAATGAGACATGATTTGGCGTAATTAATACTTTTTCCTGATAAAGCGCCTGGGTGTCTCCGGTCAATCGTACCCGGTACAATCCTTTGAACAGTAATCGAAAAAAACCCAACAGCATAACGACTCCGCGTGGCTGATTTAGTATTCCGAGCAGGTTACATGAGAAGGCGGGGAAAAGCAGTGTGGGGGAATAAAATTCAGAATAAAAAAAACCTGCGCATCCGCGCAGGCCGGTGCAAGATAATCAGTACGAAGTGCGTACTTAAGAAACTCACCAATCAATACCTCTGGGACCCTGATTGTCGCGTTTTTACCCGCGATCGCGCCAGCGCGAAAACGCAAGGGAATGAGCCTAAGTGCAACCAGGTATTACGATTTTCGCTATCTGTAACAGCCTGAATAACAGGCAAAAAAAAACCTGCGCATCTGCGCAGGTTGGTGTAATTAAGTGGTCAACGTGACGTTGACTCCACCTATCAATACCTCTGGGATAGCCAGAGTATCAATCCATCACTCAACGAAACCAGCGAACATTCGCAACAGCTAATCGCAAAGTGTAAGCAAAGATGAGAATTCTCTTTTCACCGTTGCATCCCACGCCTTGTGCTGTGTAACTTTGTCACTACTAATCTTTGTCTGCGTCACATTTGTATCAACCGGGATGGCCGTAGCCTTGAATCCGCTGCGCTTTCCCGTAACATAACTATTATGTAAACGCTTACCCTAAAAAAGGTCCGGTATGGCGACAATTAAGGATGTAGCCCGACTCGCAGGAGTGTCCGTCGCTACCGTCTCACGCGTTATCAACAATTCGCCAAAAGCGAGTGAAGCCTCTCGTCAGTCGGTGACGGCGGCGATGGAGACCCTGAACTACCACCCCAACGCCAACGCCCGCGCGCTGGCGCAGCAGTCAACGGAAACCATCGGCCTGGTGGTGGGCGACGTTTCCGATCCCTTCTTCGGCGCGATGGTCAAAGCCGTCGAACAGGTGGCCTACAGCACCGGTAATTTTCTGCTCATCGGCAACGGCTACCACAACGTGCAAAAGGAACGTCAGGCGATCGAACAACTTATTCGCCACCGCTGCGCGGCGTTGGTGGTGCACGCTAAAATGATCCCCGACGACGAGCTGGCGGGGCTAATGAAACAGATCCCCGGCATGGTGTTAATTAACCGCATCGTTCCCGGTTTCGAGCAGCGCAGCGTGGCGCTCGATGACCGCTACGGCGCCTGGCTGGCGACGCGTCATCTGATTCAGCAGGGCCACAGCCGCATTGGCTATATCTGCTCCAACCACGCGATTTCCGATGCCGAAGACCGGCTGCAAGGTTATTACGATGCCCTGAAAGAGAGCGGTCTGGCCGTCAATGACCGGCTGGTCACCTTCGCCGAGCCTGACGAAAGCGGCGGCGAACTGGCGATGACCGAGCTATTAGGCCGCGGCAGAAACTTTACCGCCGTCGCCTGTTACAACGATTCAATGGCTGCCGGCGCGATGGGGGTGCTCAACGATAATGGTATCGAGGTGCCGCAGGAAATTTCGCTGATTGGCTTCGATGATGTGCTGATCTCCCGCTACGTGCGCCCCCGCCTGACCACCGTCCGTTATCCGATCGTCACCATGGCGACCCAGGCGGCGGAGCTGGCCCTGGCATTGGCGGAACAGCGCCCGGCGCCGGAAATCACTCACCTCTTCAGCCCGACGCTGGTTCGCCGTCACTCGGTGATAACGCCCGCGGAAGGCGATAAATCGTAGCGGTACAGGCTCACGGCGGTGGCCGGGTAATCCAGGCCCTCGCCGATATAGCGCCAGCCAAAGCGCTCATAAAAATCGCGGCAGGCGGAATAGAGATAAAGCTGCGGATAACCGCACTGGCGGGCATAGTCGATGACGTGCCGCTGCAGCTTCCCGGCCAGCCCCTGCCCGCGCGCCGTTTCGGCGACAAACAGCGCCGCCATCCATGGAAACAGATCCTGACGGCTTATCAAATCGCAACGCCACAGCCCCACGGTACCCAGCAGCGCCTCGCCATCGGTGGCGATAAAGGTCAGCGGCAGCGCCCCCGGTGTTTGGCTATGTTCAACAATACTGCTAAAAAACGCCTGCGGTAAGGCATCGCCGGCAAAAGCCTGCCATAGCCACTCCGCCACCTGCGGCCCATGCTGCGGCGCGGCGTACAACGGTTGAATCTGCATTTTTTCCCCCTGTGAATCGATGAATTCTAGCGCGCCGCTCGCGCCCGCGCATCATGGCTCGGAAAATGCCTTCAACAGGATTTCCGCAAAAAGCGTGATCGCGATAGTCTTTGCCGTCGTCAGGCTCATATCCCTCTGAATGACTGTGGTAAACTGCGCCCAATCACGGGTTATCAGGAATCGACGAATGGCAACAATGCTGGATGTCTCAATACGCGCAGGCGTCTCGAAAGCGACGGTTTCCCGCGTGTTGAACGGCACAGGTCAGGTAAAAGAGAGTACCCGCCAACAGGTATTCAAAGCGATGGAAGAGCTGGGCTACCGGCCTAATTTTCTCGCCCGCTCGCTGGCGAATCGTACCAGCAACAGCATTGGACTGGTGGTATCGACATTCGACGGTTTTTACTTTGGCCGCTTACTGCAACAGGCGTCGCGCCAAACGGAAGCCTGGGGCAAACAGCTTATCGTCACCGACGGCCACGATGCGCCCGAACGGGAAGAAGAAGCGGTACAAATGTTGGCCGACCGTCAGTGTGACGCCATCGTGCTCTACACCCGCCATATGAGCGAACAGAAAATTATGTCGCTTATCGAAACCATTGAAACGCCGCTGGTGGTGATTAACCGCGACGTTAGCCAGGCGCGGGAACGCTGCGTGTTCTTTGAACAGCAGGAAGCGGCGTTTCAGGCCGTCGACTATCTGATCTCCCAGGGGCATCGCAATATCGCCTGCCTGACCGTGCCGATGCATACCCCAACGGGTAAAGCGCGCCTGGCGGGCTACCGCAGCGCCCTGGAAAAGCACGGAATTGCGTGGGAACCGGCGCGGGTCAAGTACGGCGATTCAACGATGACCCGCGGTTATGAGCTGTGTCGGGAATTATTAGAAGAGAAAACGCCGTTTAGCGCGCTGTTCTCCTGTAACGATGATATGGCGTTGGGCGCCTCGAAAGCGCTGCATCAGGCGGGGCTGCGCATTCCGCAGGACGTATCGCTCTTCGGCTTTGACGACGCTCCTAGCGCGAAGTGGCTGGAGCCCGGATTATCAACGGTTTATCTGCCGATCGACAATATGATCACCACCGCCATCGACCAGGCGATTAAGCTCGCCAACGAACAGCCGATCGAAACTATCCCGCCGTTCACCGGTACGCTAGTGCTGCGCGAATCGGTGACGACGGGGCCATTCTTTAAATAAGCTCCAGCGCCAGCAGTTCTTCAATGGTCTGGCGGCGGCGAATCAGGCGCGCGCTGCCATTATCAAACAGCACCTCCGGTAGTAGCGGACGGCTGTTGTAGTTTGAAGACATTGATGCGCCGTAGGCGCCGGTGTCGTGCAGCACCAGGTAATCGCCCGGCGCCACCGCTGGCAGCAGGCGAGTTTCCACTTTCCCGCCCTCCTGCTGGGTAAAGACGTCGCCGGATTCGCACAGCGGCCCCGCGACCACAGTTTCCAGCGGCGGTTCGCCGTTCAGGTCGCGCCCGTCCGCCGCCAGCGCGGTAATATGATGATAGCTGCCGTACATGGCCGGGCGCATCAGATCGTTAAAGCCGGCGTCGATTAGCACGAAGTGGCGGCTGCCCATCTCTTTCACGCTACGCACCTGTGATACCAGCACCCCGGACTCCGCCACCAGGAAACGCCCCGGTTCGATCTCCAGCTTCACCGGATGCCCCAGATGTTTGGCGATCTGCTCGCGCGCTGCATTCCACAGACCAAAGTAGTGATCGGTATCGATCGCCTCTTCGCCTTCGTGATACGGAATCGATAATCCGCCGCCGGCGGAGATCGCCTGTAGATCCTGACCAAACTCCACCACCTGGCGCACCATCGCGCCGCATACTTGCTCAAGATGGCCGTAATCAACGCCGGAGCCAATATGCATATGGATGCCGACCAGCTGCAGTGAATGGCGGCGAATCACCTCCAGCGCCTGCGGCAGCTGGCTGAACCAGATACCGTGTTTGCTGTTTTCGCCGCCGGTGTTGGTTTTCTGGCTGTGGCCATGACCAAATCCTGGGTTGACGCGCAACCAGACGCGGTGGCCCGGCGACACTTCGCCCAGTTGGCTAAGCATATCCACGGATCCGGCATTCACCGGGATCTGTAACGCCTTCACTCGCTCAAGAGTCGCGCGATCGATCAGATCGGCGGTAAAGACGATATCATCCGGATGCTGCACGGGATCGTAACCTGCCGCAAGCGCGCGTTCGATCTCGCCAAGCGACACCGAATCCACCTTAACGCCCTGCTCGCGCATCAGACGCAGAATATGAATATTGGAGCAGGCCTTCTGCGCAAAACGCACTACGTCAAACTGGCTAAGTTGGGCAATCTGGCGGCGGATAATCTGCGCGTCATAGACCCATACCGGGCAACCGAACTCAGCGGGCAGGCGCAGTAGATTGTCGGCGGTCAGATCGGTATCGGTGGCGTTCAGCGAGCGTGGCATAAGGACTCCGGTGCGTACGTGTGTTTGTCGATGTTTTTTTCGTTTACTCCACAGCGTGAAGAGAATAAAAAATATCGTTTTGTCACGAGTCTATGCAAAAATGATATGGCTATCTGATGCTAACCGGGAGCTGCCCATGCCAGCCGTCAACTTACGCCATATCGAGATTTTCCATGCGGTCATGACCACCGGCAATCTGACCGAAGCGGCACGGATGCTGCACACCTCGCAGCCGACGGTCAGCCGTGAACTGGCGCGTTTTGAGAAAGTGCTGGGCTTAAAGCTGTTTGAGCGCGCCCGCGGCCGTCTGCAGCCGACGGTCCAGGGGCTGCGGCTGTTTGAAGAAGTACAGCGCTCGTGGTATGGCCTGGATCGCATCGTTAGCGCCGCGGAAAGCCTGCGCGAATTCCGCCAGGGGGAACTGTCGGTGGCCTGTCTGCCGGTCTTTTCGCAGTCATTTCTGCCGCTACTGCTACAGCCGTGCTGCCACAGGATCACCCGCTGGCCGCTAAAACCGAACTCACCCCCGCCGATTTCCACGGTGAAAACTATATCAGCCTGTCGCGCACCGACAGCTACCGCCAGCTTCTTGATACGCTGTTTATGGAGCACCAGGTAAAACGACGGATGGTGGTTGAAACCCACAGCGCGGCGTCGATCTGCGCGATGGTGCGCGCCGGAGCGGGCATTTCGGTGGTCAACCCGCTTACCGCCCTCGACTACGCTGAGAGCGGCGTGGTGGTGCGGCGCTTCAGCGTCGATGTGCCCTTTACCGTCAGCCTAATCCGCCCGCTACATCGCCCCGGTTCCGCGCTGGTCGACGCCTTTGTCCAGCATCTGCAAACCAGCCTGCCGCGTATCGAACAGCCGCTGGCGGCGGTACTTAAGAGAGCATAAATTCCACCGCGTCGGCGGCATGGATCGCCGCGGTATCAAATACCGGCAGCGGACTACTCGTTTCCGGTACCAGCAGGCCGATTTCGGTGCAGCCGAAGATAACGCCTTCCGCCCCCTGCGCCGCCAGCGCCTCGATGACCTGCAGATAATAGTCGCGCGAGGCGTCGCTAAAGGTGCCGAGGCAGAGCTCATCAAAAATAATTTGATTGATGCGCGCCCGATCGTCAGCCTGCGGGATCAGCGTCTCAATGGCAAACTGCTGCTGCAGACGGCCGCGATAAAAATCCTGCTCCATGGTGTAGCGGGTGCCCAATAGCGCGACCCGACACTGGCCTTTAGCGCTGATAGCCCGTCCGGTGGCGTCGGCGATATGCAAGAACGGCACCTCGCAGCGGGCTTCAATCGCCTCAGCCACCTTATGCATGGTGTTGGTGCACAGCACGATGCCCTCGGCGCCGGCCTGCTGTAGCCCCAGCGCAGCCGCGGCGAGGATCTCGCCGGCGCGATCCCACTCCCCTGCCGACTGGCAGGCTTCAATCTCATGAAAATCAACGCTATGTAGCAACAGGCTGGCGGAATGCAGGCCGCCGAGCCGCGCTTTAATGCCTTCATTAATTAACCGGTAATAGGGAATGGTGGATTCCCAGCTCATGCCGCCCAGCAGGCCGATGGTTTTCATTATCTGCTCCTTTATGGTTTGCTCCAGTGAAGCAAACCTGCCGATAACTTTCCACTGTTGCTGTTGGGCGGCGACCCCATCAGAAGAAATATTTAAAGCGTACGCGCGCGCCGTAGCGTTCGTCGTCGTTCCCGCTCTGCTGGGCCGACGAATCCAGCCATGAGGCATAGGCGCCGAGGTAAATATTAAAGTTCGGCATATCCATGATATTCGGCAGTTGCCAGGAGGCATGGATCGTGTGGATGTCATAGCGGCCCGGCGTCAGAATCGCGCAGTCGCCATCGCACTCGCCGCTGACCCCCGCCATATTAAACTGGTCAATTTTGTTGTGCGCGTAGATATATCCCAGCTCGACGCGATGCCACAGCGCGTTGATACCGGCGCTGAAATCCTCTTCATCCGCCGCGTCCAGATAAGCGGTGCTGAGGTTCACCACCATGCCATCCTCGGCATCGGTTTTAAGCGTATTCCAGCTCATGGTCAGACCGTAGCCGGTACGGCTGGACTGATCGACCCAGCGTCCGTTCTGGTTTTGATAACCATAGGCATTATTCACCAGGTTGCTCTCTACCGCCGCCGCCACTGACCACGGCCCGGACTGCCAGGCCGCCACCGGCCGCACATAGACCACGTTTTTATGATTTTCGAGCGTGTTGCCGTGGTAGTTTTGATCGACAAACAGCGAGCTACCGTCTTCCACCAGCGTGTTGAGCTCAAAGTACCAGTTATCGAGGTATTTGCTCAGCAGGAAATTACCGCCGCTGCTGCTACGCCCGCGCCCCTCTTTCATCATATAGATATAACCGTAACCGTCGCTATAGAGATCGTTGGCGGTATTACCAGAATATTCAATAAACGTATCCTGATTCAGCGGGAACATATCGTAGGCTTCAAAGCGCCCCACTTTTATTTTCCAGTCATTTTCCTGACCAAAGAAAAATACGGCATCATCAAGATTCATTTTTCCGGTCATATCCGCCAGCGGTTGTACGCTAAAGCCGGAGTATTTACCATTAGCGCCTTTGCGTAAGCCATCGAACCCTAACAAGATACGCCCATTAATATCCCAGCGCTCTTTATCCCCCGGCGCCCAGTTCTTATTCGCGCTGGTTTTTACCGAGGTCAGGCTGCCGGTTCGACTGGCGCCATCCATATTAAATTCAACATCACCGTAAAATTTTAAATCGACATCTTTATTCACCGCCAGCGCAGGCGCGGCAACCGTCGCGGGCGCAGGTGCACTGCTTTTAGCCATCGAGCGCTCCTGATGCTTCAATTCGCGAATTTCCGCTTCGGCGTTCTCTGCCCGCTGCTCGGTGGCTTTTAAGCGCTGCTCCATCTGCGCCAAACGCTCCTCAAGAGAAAGCGTTTGCTGCGCGTCGGCGGCGGGAATAAATAAAGACGAGATAAGACATCCAACCCAGATTTTATTCATCGTTAGACCCTGCTTATTATATATTAAAGGTATTGTTTTATTATTTTGGTGAATATTAAATAACCCGCCGGCGTTTGCTTGCGGGTTATTCAGGTTAATGACTATTTAATTAGAGATTCCATGCTCCGCCATCAATTAATGCCGCGCTACCGCTCCAGGAAAATAAAGCTAATTCCCGGCACCGGGTATCAGGATAAATACGGCTGCTGAGGCAGGCTTCTCCGTCATTGACGAAAACCTCGACGGATGAGCTATCGAAAAATAGCCGCAGCTTCAGCGCCGAACCGGCTGGTAACGGAACGCTACGCGTGCCGCACAAACCATATTGCGGATAGCGACGCTCCAGTACCAGACGCTGCATCTGATTGTCGACATATACCTTCAGCCCTGCGCCGAAGCTCAAACCGTATTGCTCTGCGCAGCTATTGGCCATATCCCAATGCAAATTGACCTCCATGGTTTCACAATGCTCTACCATCGTCAGCTGCTGATTCTTCAACGAACTGACCGGCCACGGGAACCAGTCGCGGCGCAGGCCTTCCACCTCTTTTGCCGGGCGCATCAACAGCCGATTATCAGCGCCGAGGCTTAACTCGCGCGGCAGCGACAGCATACCGGCCCAGCCGTCCTGCTGCTCCGGCAGCGGCGACTCCCACATATCCAGCCAGCCGATCACAATCCGCCGGCCATCGGGGGTGAGGAAACTTTGCGGCGCATAGAAATCGTGGCCGCTATCGAGTTCGACAAACGCCTCTTCGCGGACAAAAGATTGCCCCGGCTGCCACTCACCCAGCAGATAGCCGCTCTGGAATAAATTGCGCCGTGCAAAGCCGTCCGCGGCCATCCCCTGCGGCGAGAACATCAGCACCCGCTTGCCATCAAGTTCAAAGAAATCCGGGCACTCCCACATGTAGCCCATCCCCGCTTCGGCCTGGGCAAGAATACCGGCATCCTGCCAGTGGCGCAGGTCGGCGGAACGGTACAACCGCACCTGGCCGACGTCGTCTACCCGCGCGCCGACTACCATGTACCAGCTTTCACCTTCACGCCATACTTTCGGATCGCGAAAATGGTGCATCCCCGGCGGGGTATCAATGATCATCCCCTGGCGCTCAAAATGGATGCCGTCGCGGCTGGTCGCCAGACACTGCACCTGGTACAGATTATTTTCATCCGCGGGATCGCCATGAAATTTATGGCCGGTGTAGATGAGCGCCAGCGTATCGCCATCAACCACCGCCGAGCCGGAAAAACAGCCGTCTTTATCTTCCGGCCCTTCCGGCGCCAGCGCCACCGGCAGGTGTTCCCAATGCACAAGGTCCTTGCTGCGCGCGTGGCCCCAGTGCATCGGCCCCCACTGGTTTGAATACGGATGGTGCTGATAAAACGCGTGGTACCAGCCGTCGAACCATACCAGTCCGTTGGGGTCGTTGATCCAGCCGGCACGGGCCGCCAGGTGATAACGCGGATACCAGCGCGGGTTGAGATCCACGCTTTTCGCCTGCAGTTCCCGCTCCGCGTTACTAATGGAATACATCATATTCATTTCTCTTTTCAGTCAGATAGTGGATGGCTGCGACATGAGCGAATCCGAAGAGGCCTTATTGGATCGCAGCAGGAAGATGGAGATGAAGGTGGTGCAGAACACCAGCAGTCCCATGATCAGATAGGAGTCGGCGAAGCCGTATTTTTCATAGCTATAGCCCGCCAGTGGCGACAGTACGGTGGCGATAACCGAACTGGTGCAGGCGAAACCCACAAGATACAGGGTGGAAGAAAGGCGTTTATCAAAGTTCAGGCTGTTGTATTTGAAGATGGAAACCAGCAGCACCGGCAATTCCACGGCGTGCAGCAGTTTCGTAATCGAGATCAGAACCGGGCCTTCCACCAGCCCGGAGGCCACCATGCGCATCGCCATCACCATGCCGGCGAAGATCAGGCCGTTTTTCGCGCCGATACGATTGACCAGCCACGGGGCGCAGAACATTCCCGCCGCTTCAAGGAACACCTGGAAGGAGTTGAGATAACCATACATGGCGTTCCCTTCATGGAGCGTGGCAAACTGCGAGGAGAAGTAGACCGGGAACTGCTGGTCGTAAACGCCGTAAATACAGGTGCCAACGACGAAAAACACCAGCGCCCAGAATCGCGGCAGCGTCAGCAGGCGCAGCGCGTCTTCCAGCGTGACTTTACCGCCACTGACCGCCTCCTGCATGGCGTGCGGCGCTGAAGAGACCTTAAGCCGCGCCAGCAACATGAAGAAAACCAGGCCGGAACAGCTGGCGACGGCGAAGTTCAGCTGTGGGTTAATGTTGAACAGCAGCCCGGCGAAAAAGGTCGCCACCGCCCAGCCCAGCGATCCCCACATCCGCGCTTTGCCGAATTCAAACTGGCTTTGCCGCGCCACGCGCTCGGTATAGGACTCCAGCACGCCAATGCCGCCGTTAAAGGTCAGGCCGATATAGATCCCGCCAAAAATACTGCCAAGCAGCACGTTGATTTTCAGCAGATAGCCAAACAGCAGATAGGCCGGGCCGGAAAGGATCAGTAAAACCGTGATATACCAGAGTAAGTTTTTGCGCAGCCCCAGTTTATCCTGGATAAAGCCATAGCAAATCTGGGCGAATAGCGCCGAGACCGACAGCACCGCGTAGATAATGCCGGTATCCCCGGCTTTCAGCCCCACTTCCTGATGTAGCCAGATGGAAAGCAGCGAGCCGGAAGAAGACCAGGTAACAAAAAAGAAAAACAGTAAGGCACTGAGTAAGGGGTAGCTGTGAGAGTGATGCGTCTTCATCATGACATTCTCGTGTTGGAGTAATGTGCAAATGGTAACGTTAACAAAAATCAACTCTCATCTGGTTTTGTGACGATTCATGATGTTAATCACAAAAGTTAACGTTAACATAATGGAGATGCGATCGCGATCAACTATTCCTCGTCATGCTTCACCATCAGGCTGGGATAGACTATCGTATGATCCTTTTACATCAGCGACTTAGTTGTATACCGGAGTAATCACCATGGCATCCCTGAAAGATGTAGCGAAGCTAGCCAATGTCTCACTGATGACGGTATCCCGCGCGCTGAACAGTCCGGAGCGCCTGAAGGCGGAAACGCTCGCTCGCGTCCAGGCGGCTATCGAACAGACCAATTACGTCCCCGACCTCTCGGCAAAGAAAATTCGCGGCGCCCGGGCAACGCCGAGCACCATTGGCGTGCTGGCGCTGGACACGGTGACGACCCCTTTCTCGGTTGAGATAACGCTCTCTATCGAAGAGACAGCGCGGGCCCACGGCTGGAACAGCTTTGTGGTCAACATGTTCTCGGATGACAATCCAGACGCCATCCTTGACCTGCTGCTTTCCCACCGCCCGGACGGCATCATTTACACCACCATGGGGCTGCGCCAGGTTCCGCTGCCGGCGAAATTGTTGACGCTGCCCTGCGTGCTGGCCAACTGCGAAAGCCTGAACGAGAACATCGCCAGCTATATTCCGGATGATGAACAGGGTCAGTACGCCGCGGTGAAAGCGCTGCTGGCTGCCGGCTACCGCCGCCCGCTCTGTTTGCATCTTCCGGCCAGGCATCTGGCGACGATACGCCGCCGACAGGGGCTGGAACGCGCCTGCCGTGAGGCGCAGGTCGATCCGGATACGCTCGACCACTGCTATATGACCTACGGTGACGAACACTATCGCGATATTCCCGGCCAGCTGCTGGCCCATATTGAGCAGGGTAAACCGCGGTTTGATTCCGTGGTGTGCGGTAACGATCGCATTGCCTTTATGGTCTACCAGACGCTGCTGGCGCAGGGCTTGCGAATCCCTGAAGATGTGGCGGTGGTGGGTTATGACAATATGGTGGGTATTGGCGATCTGTTCCTGCCGCCGCTGTCAACGGTGCAGCTGCCGCATTATGAAATTGGCCGCCTGAGCGCCCTGCATATTATTAACGGCGACAGCCATCGGGATACCGTTAAGGTTCCCAGCCCGTGGCTGCCGCGCGAATCCGTGTGATCAGTTGCCGATGTTACGCAGCTTTTCCCCGGACATCAGCTTGCGTTCGATGTGCTCCAGCGTCACGTTTTTGGTTTCCGGGATCAGCCAGAAGGTCACGCCGATAAACGCCACGTTCAGCGCGGTATAGAGCCAGAACGTGCCTGCAGCGCCAATCGCGTCCAGCAGCGTCAGGAAGGTCGCGCCAATAATCATGTTCGACACCCAGTTGGTGGTGGTCGAACAGGTGATGCCGAAGTCGCGGCATTTCAGCGGCTGGATCTCAGAGCAGAGGATCCACACTACCGGCGCGGCGCTCATCGCGTATCCGGCAATACACATCATGGTCATCCCCACCGATAGCCAGGAGAGGCCGCTACCGGCGGTACCGTTATCAAACTGCATCAGGCAGTAGCCCAGCACCAGGGTGCCCAACGCCATCACGCTAAAGCCGATTTTCAATGCCGGTTTACGCCCGGCCTTATCAACGGTAAACACCGCGATAAAGGTCGCGAACATGAAGGTCAGGCCGACCACCAGCGTGGCGATCATCTGCTGCTCGGTGGTGGTAAAGCCGGCCATTTTGAAGATTCGCGGCGCGTAATACATGATGATATTCATGCCGGTAAACTGCTGCATCGCCTGCAATAACATGCCGAGGAACACCGCCCGACGCACGTTGCGGTTCACTTTGAACAGCGCCCAGCCCCCCTGCTTGAGCTTCAGACTTTCGCGAATTTCATTCAGCTCATCGCGCGCCTTTTCCGAGGTATCGCGCAACATGCGCAGCACTTCTTCGGCCTCGATATGGCGGCCTTTTTCCGCCAGCCAGCGCGGGCTGTTTGGCAGGAACACCACCAGGATAATCAGCAATACCGCCGGCAGCGCCAGCACGCCAAGCATCGCCCGCCAGTTGCCGCTGTAGCTGAAGGCAGTATCGGATAAGAACGCCAGCACGATGCCAAGGGTGACCATTAACTGATACATGCTGATCATCTTGCCGCGCACGTTTTCACTCGCCATTTCAGAAAGATAGAGCGGCGCAGTATAGGAAGCGATACCGACGGCGACGCCAAGGACAATACGCGCCGCCAACAGCATCTCGACGCTGGTGGCGAATGCCGAGCCGATTGAGCCCGCCACAAATAGCACCGCGCCAACCATCAAGCTGTATTTACGGCCAAGACGGAAAGAGAGCCAGCCGTTGAACAGCGCGCCGATCGCCGCGCCAAGCATCATACTGCTGACCACCCACTCCTGCAGACGGCTGGATAACACGAAATGATCGGTGATGAAAGGTAGCGCCCCGGCAATCACGCCGATATCAAGGCCGAATAACAAACCCGCCACCGCGGCGGCAATGGAGACAAACTGGTTCATGCGCCGGGTGTTGCGCTGCGCATTGGGGAGTAAACCCGGATCGGTGGTCAATGAAGTCATTTTTTTCCTGCCTCAACAGAGTATGCGTGCAGTGAAAGTACGGGATCGCAGGGCTAAGGTGTCAGGCGGGAGATGGCGAAGATATGGATAAAACGGCTGGTAGCATTGTTTTTGTGATGGACATTAAACTTTATCTTATGCAAAAAATGCTGTCCGATCGTCAAAACAACCCTGATGTATGGCGAGTATTTTATTTTCCATTACTAACGAGTATGGATTATTTAAATCTCATGATATGGACGATCATTGTTCAGAAAACAACCCGCGGTTAGCGGGTTGTTCGGCTTAAGTCTGTTAGCGCGCCAGCCAACCGCCATCTACCGCCACGGTGTAGCCGTTGATGTAATCGGATGCGCTGGAGGCGAGAAACACCACCGGCCCCATTAAATCGCTCGGCAGGCCCCAGCGACCGGCCGGGATGCGGTCGAGAATTTCCGCGCTGCGCTGTTCATCGGCGCGCAGCTGCTGGGTATTGTTGGTTGCCATGTAGCCGGGGGCAATGGCGTTAACATTGATATTATGCTTCGCCCATTCGTTCGCCAGCAGACGAGTTACGCCCATGACGCCGCTTTTCGAGGCGGTATAGGACGGTACGCGGATCCCGCCCTGGAACGACAGCATGGAGGCGATATTAATGATCTTGCCGCCGTTACCCTGGGCGATGAAGTGCTTCGCCGCGGCTTGAGACATGAAAAAGACGCTTTTGATGTTCAGGTTCATAACGTCATCCCAGTCTTTCTCGCTGAATTCGAGCGCATCCTGACGGCGGATAAGCCCCGCGTTATTGACCAGAATATCGATGTGACCAAATTCCGCCACCGCGCGCTTAAGCAACTGCGGAATACCATCTATCTGCCGCAGGTCGGCGGTGAGGCTTAAAAAACGACGCCCCAGCGCGGTGACGCGCTCAATGGTTTCCGTCGGCTCAACGATATTAATGCCGACAATATCGCAGCCCGCTTCCGCCAGCCCAACTGCCATGCCCTGGCCTAAACCGGTGTCGCAGCCGGTCACTACCGCGACTTTCCCCTGAAGAGAGAATGCATCAAGAATCATATCTGGTTCCTTTCTTTCACGGCCTGCTCACCACAGGCAAGGTTCTGAGGTTAAGAGAACTCCTGGAACATCCCCATCATAAAAATAAAACAGAGTTCCGTTTTGCTAATGGTCACATCTTAGACCGCGGAAAAATCATTTTCAACGACAATTAAAACAACGTTTCATTTTTTATGATTAAAAATGATGAAAACGCAAAACGGATCACATCGCCAGCAACTAGCAACCTGTACAAAATCTATAAATACAGTAAGTTAGGTTATCTTTAAAAAATAACCGCGAAGAGTGAAAATCAGAGAGAAAAACGAAGAAAGGAAGATCGGCGAGGATGGTGGACATCGCGCCGGAGAAGGCGCGAAACCCTATTATGCGCGCTCCACCGCCAGCGCAACGCCCTGACCGCCGCCGATACACAGCGTCGCGAGCCCTTTACGCGCATCGCGCTTAATCATTTCATGTACCAGCGACACCAGAATACGGCAGCCGGACGCGCCAATCGGATGGCCCAGGGCGATGGCCCCGCCGTTGACGTTAACCCGGCGTTCATCCCACTCCAGCACTCTGCCAACGGAAATCGCCTGGGCGGCAAACGCTTCATTGGCTTCGATTAAATCAACCTCATCCAGCTGCCAGCCCGCGCGCTCAAGGCAACGCCGGGTGGCATGTACCGGCGCAATCCCCATTAGCGCCGGATCGACGCCGACGCTGGCGAAGGCGCGAATGCGCGCCAGAATCGGCAGCCCCAGCTCCTGGGCCTTTGATTCGCTCATCATCATTACCGCCGCCGCGCCATCGTTAATACTTGATGCATTACCCGCGGTCACCGACCCAAGCTGGTCGAAGGTCGGCATCAGGCTGGCTAACCCTTCAGCGCTGGCATCCATCCGCGGTTGCTCGTCGGTATCCACCAGCCGTTTACTGCCGTTATGCTCGGTGGCGACCGGCACGATTTCATCGCGAAACCGCCCGGAGTCTATCGCCCGCCGCGCTTTTTGCTGCGAGCTAAGCGCCCAGGCGTCCTGTAGTTCACGGCTGATCCCATACTCCCGCGCCAGATTTTCCGCCGTTACGCCCATATGGTAATCATTGAAAGCGTCCCACAGCCCATCATGCACCAGGCTGTCGATAAGCTGGCTATTGCCCAGCTGCGCGCCGGTTCGGCTATCGGTAAGCACATGCGGCGCGCGGCTCATGTTTTCCTGGCCGCCGGCAATCACCACATCCGCTTCGCCGCACTGGATAGCCTGAGTCGCCAGGTGCAGCGCTTTCAGCCCGGAGCCGCAAACGTCGTTGATGGTGATCGCCGAAACGGTATTCGGCAGCCCGCCGCGGATCGCCGACTGACGCGCCGGATTCTGCCCGGTGCCCGCGGTCAACACCTGACCGAGGATCACTTCATCAATGCACTGCGGATCGATTCCGCTCCGCTCGACTAGCGCCTTCACCACCACGCTGCCCAATTCCACCGCCGAGTGACGCGCCAGCGTTCCCTGAAAACAGCCGATGGGCGTACGCAACGCGCCGACGATCACGACATCTTTCATCCTTTACCTTCTGCGCAAAGAACCATCAATAGATGCCGTTATAGTAGAGAATTGTTATCAAAAAATTTCGCAATTGTTTAAAAAAAGTGAGGCGGTTCACAAAGTTCGCCGTCACGACTCGCGGCCTTGCCCTTCAAGATGTTGGCGCAGCCAGCTGCCCGCTTCCCCCAACGGCGTACGCTTGTTCCACAGCAGATCCACCGAGATCGACCGCGGCCAGCCGGCGATATTCAACGCTTTAAGCTTGCCGCTACCGGCGAACTCTTCCACCAGCGCGCAGGGCAAAATACACCAGCCAAAGCCCTGCACCGCCATACTCAGCAGCAGTAAATAGTTGGGCGCCGACCATACCTGGCCGCGCGAAGGATCCGGCGCGCTCTCAAGATAAGTGCTAAGCCGTAGTTCACGCCAACCGTGCAGATCATCCCAGAAAACCCGCCCCTGACCGGCCAGCGGATGCCCTGGCGCAACATAAATCCCCATGGCCGTTTGCAACGGCAAGCGCATACTGCCGATCTCCATCGGATAGCTGTCCCTGGCTTCGATAAGCCCCACCTGCGCGCGCTCTTTTTGCAGCAGATCCACCACGTCTTCGTCTTCGCCAATCAGACATTCAAACTCGGTATGCGGAAAACGCCGATCGAACTGTTCCAGCAAATCCTCCAGTACATCCGGGTGCAGGGTATCCGACAAGACGAAGGTCAACCGCGGTTCGGTATTGCCCGATAACGAACTGGCGAGCTCATCCAGTCGCGAACTGGCGGCCAGTATTGCTTTCACATAGCCCAGCACCTGCTCGCCCTGCGCGGTCAGCGTCGGCTGGCGAGTGGAGCGATCGAACAGAGTTAACCCCAGGTCGGTTTCAAGATTCGAAATCGCGGTACTGATGGTGGACTGGCTTTTACGCATCCGCCGGGCGGCGGCGGAGAACGAACCGCTGGCGGCGGCTTCTACAAAGGCGGTGAGGGCTTCAGGAGAATAGTGCATAACCTATCTACTTTATCGATGGAATCTATCTTTTGTTTATCACATTTTTCCATAAAATGCCGGGTAAATCTGTATGACAGAACTCACAAGAGGTATCCCAAAATGAAAACCAATCACCTGCAGCGTAAGACACTGCTGGAACGCGTACTCCACGCGGTGAGCTTTGAAGGCCTCGCCACGTTAATTCTTGCCCCGACCGCGGCCTGGTTAATGCAGCGATCGGTGGTCGAAATGGGCGGCTTGAGCATTCTGCTCGCCACCATGGCGATGATTTGGAACCTGATCTATAACGCCGCCTTCGACCGTCTGTGGCCGGTTTCACGCCTGGCGCGTACGCTGCGGGTTCGCGCGCTGCACGCCATCGGTTTTGAATGCGGGTTTATCATCATCGGCGTCACCGTCGTCGCGCTGGTGCTTGGCGTGTCGCTGGTGCAGGCATTTATGCTGGAAATCGGCTTTATGCTGTTCTTCCTGCCCTACACCATGTTCTTTAACTGGGCGTGGGATACGCTGCGCGTACGCGTCCTGAAGTATCGCCAGCCGCAGAGTCTGCCGAATAATTAACATTCTCGATCGCGCGGATCGCCTAACCCTTTGGCGATCCGCGGGTTTATTTATCACCGAAAACTATCACCGCAAACGATTCATAAATGTGGTAAATTGCACTCCTTTTTTTGGGTTATACGGTTGATAAATTCGCATAATGTCTAAAATTTGGTCTAAAGAAGAAACTCTATGGAGTTTTGCTCTATATGGCACTGCCGTAGGGGCCGGCACCCTATTCCTGCCGATTCAACTTGGTTCGGCCGGCGCCATCGTGCTGTTCCTCACCGCTCTGGTTGCCTGGCCGTTAACCTATTGGCCGCATAAAGCGCTGTGTCAATTCATCCTGTCGGCCAAAGTGGCGGCCGGTGAAGGGATCACCGGTGCGGTCAATCATTACTACGGCAAAAAAGTCGGCAATCTGATCACCAGCCTGTACTTTCTCGCCTTCTTCGTAGTGATCCTGATCTATGCCGTGGCGATCACCAATTCACTGGCGGAACAGCTGGCGAGACACGTGGCGATGACCCCAGGGGTACGCGCCCTACTGAGCCTTGCCGTGGTGCTGGTACTGAATCTGATCTTCCTGATGGGGCGTCATATGACCATCAAAGTGATGGGATTCCTCGTCTTCCCGCTAATTGGCTGTTTCCTGTTCCTCTCCATCTACCTGATTGGCAGTTGGCAACCGGAACATCTCACCAGCCAGATGCAGCTGAACGCAAAGACCTGGCACCAAATCTGGATCTCAATTCCCGTGATGGTTTTCGCTTTTAGCCATACGCCGATTATTTCGACCTTCGCTATCGATCAGCAGGAGAAATATGGTGAGCTGGCCATGGGTAAATGCAAAAAAATCATGAAGGTGGCCTACACCATCATCTGCGCCAGCGTACTGTTTTTTGTCTTCAGTTGCCTGCTGTCCATTCCGCTGCCGTACATCGAAGCCGCGCGCAATGAAGGGGTGACGATTCTCTCTGCGCTCTCCATGGCGCCGGGCGCGCCGGGCTGGCTTGCAGTGACCGGCATTATCGTCGCGGTGGTCGCGATGTCGAAATCATTCCTCGGTACCTATTTTGGGGTGATCGAAGGCGCCAGCGAGATCGTTAAAACCTCGCTCGGCCAGCTCGGCATTCGTAAGAGCCGCGCCTTTAACCGCGCGATGTCAATTATGCTGGTCTCGGCGCTGACCTTTATCGTCTGCTTTATCAATCCGAATGCCATTTCAATGATTTACGCCATCAGCGGCCCGCTTATCGCCATGATTCTGTTCATCATGCCGACGCTGTCGACGTACATTATCCCGGCGCTCAAGCCCTACCGTTCGCTGGGTAATCTGATTACCTTAATCGTCGGCCTGCTCTGCGTCTCGGTGATGTTCTTCAGTTAAATCGCTCTCGCGGCGACGCCCTCAGCGTCGCCGCACGTTCTGCCAACATTCTCGCCCATCACCTATCCCTGACGGGATTACACTTACTCCTTGCCTATCATCGGAGGGAGTCATTATGTCCAACGTAACATTATCCGGGGTCATGACCTTAGGCGACCGTCAGGTTTACCGGCTTGGATACGGCGCGATGCAGCTCGCTGGTCCCGGCGTGTTCGGGCCGCCAAAAGATCCTGACGCCGCCATTCGCGTTCTGCAAGAAGCCGTCGCCGCCGGGGTGAATCATATCGATACATCAGATTTCTACGGCCCGCATATCACCAATCAGCTAATTCGGCAGGCGCTGCATCCCTATGGCGATGATTTGTGTATCGTCACCAAGGTCAGCGCCCGCCGTGATGAAAAAGGCAACTGGCTACCGGCGATGTCGCCGGCGGAACTCACCCAGGCCGTCGAAGATAACCTGCGAAACCTCGGCCTGGAGAGGCTGGAGGTGGTCAATTTGCGCAGCATGCTCGGCACCCACGGCCCGGTGGAAGGTTCGCTGGAGGAACCGCTAACGACCTTACTGGAACTAAAAGCCCGCGGTCTGATTCGTCACATCGGCCTGAGCAATGTCACCGCCCGGCAGGTCGCCGATGCGCAGAAGTTGACCTCCATCGTCTGCGTGCAGAACCAGTACAACATCGCTAACCGCGCTGATGACGCGCTGATAGACGCGCTGGCGCAGCAAAAAATCGCCTACGTGCCGTTCTTCCCGCTGGGTGGTTTTACGCCGCTACAGGCGCAGGAGCTTAACGAGGTTGCCGTCATGCTCGACGCCACGCCGATGCAGGTCGCGCTGGCGTGGCTACTGCAGCGTTCGCCGAATATTTTGCTGATTCCGGGTACCTCATCGGTGGCGCATTTACGGGAAAATCTCGCCGCCGCAACGCTTACCCTCCCCGCCGAGGCACTGGCGAAGCTGGATAGCATCAGCGGCTGATGGCGTCAACTCCCCTCTTACGGCGTTTGTCGTGAAGGGTTATCCCCTTAATATTAAGCTGGAATTAGGCCATCTCTGCTGGCACTATATATCCTACAAATCGGGTTTTGCTGATTCCTAATTCAGGCAATAACCTTATAAATTGCATTGAGTTACGTTATTTCTTAGGCCTCCTAATTGGGAGGCTGTTGTCGTTTGTATTGTTCCATGGTTTTTGTTAACACTCTTGATTACAGGAAAAAACAATATCGGCTTCGACGTTTATACAAATCAATTTGGCTACAAAGATAGTCAATATCATCGAACGTTCACAAAAACATCTGGTTAACATAATCAGTATGTCGCTATTGCTGTAAAAAAAATTAACTATGCACAGTAACGATTCAACAAGGATTGCCCATGATAGAGGGAACGATAAAAACCAGTAAGTATGAAATCATTGCTATTTTCAGAGAGGAACAGAGAAAGCAAACAGAGATAGAAATTTTCTTTAATAACAAAAGCATCAGTACTCAGATTGCACGTGTAGATTTTGCCGAATTCCATATCCAGAGCGATAGCAAAATCCCTGCGGGGAATAAATTCAAATTTATTCTGCATAGCGATTCAGGAAAGATCGAGTTCACCTCCCAGCGGCAGAAGAATTCCGCTGGCGGCGCGGAGAATAGCAATAAGGTGGCATTTGCGTTACCGGAATGCATCCAGGTTGTACAAAGACGACGAGATCCGCGATTTCGTTTACGCGATGAGAATGATTTCTTTTGTCATGGGCGCCATAAAAATGGCGAAAACTATGCTTTTGATATCAAAGATATTTCAGATGGCGGTTGCGCGCTGATTGCGCAAAGTCCAAATCTGAAATTCCTTGCCAACAACTCAACGCTGAAAAACGCCATTCTGTCTCTGGCTGAATATGGCGAAATCACCGTTGATCTGGTTATCAAGAACGTGGCGATGGTCACGCTGGATAGCGAAAAAAAGAGTCCGGAAAACTACTATCAGATTTCCTGCCAGTTTAAGTTCCGCCGCAGTGACGACAGGAAGAAAATAGAAAAAACGCTGATCGATTTGATTCTGGAAGCCAAGCGTAAGAAGAGAGTTTAATGCCCTTGAACAATATCTTGCTGTACACCGACGACAATATCATTGGCCAATCTATTCACGATTATCTGAGTGATATTCATCAGGATATCACCCAGGCCAGTTATCAGGACATCGTGCAAGGGGGCATTGCGCCCCTGGCTGAGACGGTGATCTTCAATATGATCCACAAGGATATATCCGCCGCCGATACGGTAGTATTACTCAACAAACTGCGCTTTCATTTTTCGCGCTGTACATTGTTGGTACTGATGGTAAAAAGCGATATCGCCAATCTGTGCCGGGAATTAATCGATCTGGAAAACCTGTTAATCCTGACGGAAAAATCTTCTCTGGACGCATTTTCAGCAATTACCAGAACGCAGGATGAAACTCCGCAGCCCCGGTATTTGCGCACGCAGCGAAAGCTGACGGCCAGAGAGCTGCAGGTACTGGAACTTATTATCGCCTGCAATAACAACAAGCGAATTGCCTCGCTGTTGAATATCGACCATAAGACGGTACACAGCCATCGCATTCATATTATGAAAAAGCTGGGAATGAATAGCTCGCAGGTGATGCATAAGCAAATCGTCAATATGAATCACTGCTGAACGGGTATCCCGTCGCCGGGTCTACAGCGCCAGGCCAAAGTGCTGACGCATCGCTCGCTTCCCAGGCTCGCTGATTGTCACTTCGCGGTAGCCGGGCACCAGCGTGAACCAACCTTTTTTCACGCCCCACTGCAGCAGGGCAGCGCCCGCGGCTCCGCCCAGATGCAAACGGCGCTCGCTCCAGTCGAGGCAGGCGCAGCAGGCTTTGCGGCGGGATCTGCTATCACACGCTATACCTAAGCGGGCGAAATTCGCCTCCCCCGCCGCGGTAAGCGCTGCGCCATCTGCCGTAAGCCACGCTTGTTGCTGCAGAAAATCATAGATGGCGACGGCCACCTCACCCGCCAGATGATCGTAGCAGGTACGCGCCATACGCAGCGTTCCCGGCGTACGGGTCGCCAACGGCACTGCGCTTTTGCCCGCCATGGTCATCATATTTTCCAGCAATCCGGCGACATCGCCGCCCGCCAGTCGATAGTAGCGATGCCGCCCTTGCGCCAGGCAGATCAGTAAGCGACTGTTGACCAGACGGCTAAGGTGAGCGCTGGCGGTCGACGGCGAAATATCCGCCGCGCCGGAGAGCTCAGTCGCCGTCCACGCCCGGCCATCCATTAGCGCGCAGAGTATTTTCACTCGTGAAGGGTCAGCCATCGCCGAAGCAACCGCCGCCATCGCGACGGCCAGCGCCTCGTCATCATCAATTATAACGGCAGGGTGCAGCATAGCGCCTCCGCTTAATGTTGGTTACACAGAGCGCGGACTCTGCATCTGGTATTCACGCATTACCTGCGCCACGCGAATCTGATAATCGGCAAAGATCGACCCCCGCCCTTCCCGCTGCGCCGCCTGATGACAAATATTGCGCTTCCAGGCTGCAACCGCCTGTTCGTCCCGCCACCACGACAGCGACAAAATTTTTCCCGGCGCACTGAGGCTTTGAAAACGCTCGATGGCGATAAAGCCGTCGATGGTTTCCAGTAGCGGTTTCAGCTGCGCCGCCAGCGCGAGGTATCGTTCCTGCTGCGCTGGCGTGATCTGTGCTTCAAAGAGTACCGCAATCATAGTTTTTTCCTCCAGCAACGAATGAAGCCGCACTGTAGCGCGCCGATGGCTATCAATGCTTCGCCAGCGGGCGAAGTATCACCATCACAGCAAGCCAAAAAACCACCAAATCATTCACACAATCAATGCCAGGCAAAATTCTGGCGAGGCTTAAACGCGGGTCAACGGAAAATAGCATTATCGAAGACGAGATATAACGTGCTGTTTTCACAGTTTTTTTCAATAAAAACTCCATATGCAGTCATCAAACCGTCATAAAAATGTGATCTAAATCGCACTTTTTGCAACGTACGTTATAGTTAGCAGACTTATTATAAACCCATCGAAAGCACAACGCTTTCCACCATAAAAGTTAAAAGGATAAACACCATGAAAAACGTAAAATTACTTGCTGCTGCTGGTATGCTGTCTCTGGTTTCTTTCGCAAGCTTCGCGGCTCACCCGGTGAGCGTGACCTCTGATACCCTGGACAACGCAGAAGCAAAAATCGCTGCTATCGCTAAAGATCAGGGCGCCTCTTACCACATTACCGAAGCCTATACCGGTAATCAGGTACACATGACGGCGGAACTGTCTAAATAACCGAATGGTCGCAGAGGGAGCTGCCGGACAGGTCGTCTCAGGACGGCTGGTCTGGCTCCCGCCACGTAAAAAAACACGGCAATGTCGAGCCCCTTTATGGGGCTTTTTCACGTCAACGTTTCGCCAGCGCGCGCTGAATAGAGAGCACACTCGCCAGCACCACAATAAGGCCCGCCAGCGCCATTCCCTCAATTTTCTGCCCGAGAAAGACCCACCCCAGCAGCACCGCCGTCACCGGACTTAGCAGGCTCATTGCCGATACCGCCACCGGCGACAATCGGCTGATACCGCGGAACCATAAACCATAGGCCAACATCGCCCCGGCCACACACAGCCAGACATAACCTGCAGCCTGTAATGGAGTGATATTGTGCAACGGCGGGTCCACCAGCAGCGCGATGGGCAGTAACACGATCCCGCCAATCAACAATTGCCAGCCGGTCATCGCCACGACCGGCAACGATAGCGCCCAGCGCCGCGACAGCCAGGTGCCCAGCGCCATACTGACGGCGCCAAGAAAAGCGGCGCCGATACCTAACGAATCCAGCACCGTGCGCGGAGAAAGCAGCAACATCGCCATACCGATGATCCCGGCGCAGGCGGAAACCACCGCCAGCCACGGCGAACGCTGGCGATCCACGCACCAGGCCAGCAGCATCACCAGCAGCGGCTGAATCGCGCCGATCACCGCCGCCAGCCCGCCGGGCAGGCGGTAGGCGGCGATAAACAGCAGCGCCTGAAAGGCGCCGATATTTAATATTCCGGTAATGATCAGCTTCCACCACTCGCCGCGCTGCGGAAACTGACGGCTCCACAGTAACAACGCAATCCCGGCGGGCAACACGCGCAACAACGCGGCGATAAAAGGACGGTCCGGCGGTAGGAACTGCGAAGTAACGATATAGGTGGTTCCCCAGATGGCGGGAGCCAGCGCGGTCAGCAGCAGATCGACCGCCAGATGACGAGTAAAAAAGGCCATGATTTTATCTTCATATCAAGTTAAATTGTGTAGCAAGTATGTATCGATAAATATCTTGATATCAAGACAAGTGAGCACGCATGGACAAATTACCGCCAACGGATGCCGTTGACCGCATTCTCGCCCAATGGCAGCGTGAGCGCCCGGATCTGGATTGCAGCCCAATGGGGCCGATTGGCCGCCTGAAACGCTGCGCCATGCTGCTGGAGCCGCGGGTGGAGGCGGCGTTTGTTAAACATGGGCTGGTACGTTGGGAGTTCGACATGCTGGCGACGCTGCGCCGCGCAGGCGAACCATTCGTGCTGTCGCCGACCCAGCTCTTTTCGACACTGATGATTACCTCCGGCACGATGACCCATCGCCTCAAGGCGCTGGAAAAACGAGGGTTGATTACCCGCTTAGCAAATCCTCAGGATGCCCGCAGCATGCTGGTAGCGTTAACGCCAGAGGGACAAGCGCTGATCGATGAGGCGGTTGCCACCCACGTGGCGAATGAGCAACAACTGCTGGCGGGGCTATCCGACACCCAATTCCAGCAGCTAGACGAGGCGCTACGGATATTTATGCGCCTGCTGGAGAATGAGTGACCTCCGGCGACAGGCGGTTGCCGCGGTGAACCACGCGCGGCTAACAAAGAGGCCATCCTCCCGGCATCATAGCGAACGGTTTCCGCAGTACTGCGTTTTGCAATAACCGCTAAATGCGCATACCATCTGCACATTCTATCGTCGTCAGGCAAGGAGATGCTTGTGGATAAGACTCACTCTTCGACCCCGCCAGAGAGCCACGAGAGCCGCTTTCATAAAGAAGAGTTCCCCTTCTTCTGGGTGGTTAACGTTTACGCCCGTTATACCCAATTAATGGAAATCGAGCTCAAAAAAATCGACATCGACCTTTCCCGCTTCCGCGTACTGATGCTGGTGCACCAATACCACCGCGCCAGTATTTCGCGGATCACCGAATATGCCGTTAGTAAGATGCCGACGGTGACCAAAATTGTTGGCCGTCTACGTGATGATGGCCTGCTCACGACCCACGTTAGCGTTAGCGATGGCCGGGTCACCGAAGCGGAACTCACCGCCGCCGGTGAAGCCAAGGTTGCCGAAGCCCGGGCATTAGCGGAAACCGTGTTTACTAAAGCCTTCAAGGGCATCACCCCGGCGCAGGAAAAAAAGATGAATCAGGTGCTGGCGCTAATTCTGCACAACCTTGATGACTGATCCTCTGCAAAAATAACCATTTACTATAAATGGTTATTCATTTTGTTTTGCCCTCCCATGCGTTTTTCGCACACTTTTTTATCATTTTTTTAACTTATATTTTTCATTTGTTTTTGTGACGCTCTTCAAGAGATTAAAATTTACACACCAAAGTTTAATGATTTAAATCAATAAGTTAAAAAATACTCTCTCCTTCATAGCATTCTCTTATCCTCAATTTCGATGTAAAAAACGGGTAATAATTTACTTGAAATTTCAAGTTTTACTGACAAGATTACCTCAAACGCCAGCGGGTCGTTTTTTAGTCATTTCGCGCGGTAATTATCACCCTCACGGAGATGTGAAACATGGTTACTGAACATCGTACAGAGGCAGAAAACACACAATCCGGGTTTATCTCGCGCTTCACCCTTGGCGAAGGCGAGCTGACGTTTGCGGTTAAAGACAGTCTCGATATTGCCGGTTTTCCGACCCGCGCCGGCAGCCCGGTATTGCAGGATGCGCCGCCTGCCACTCGCCATGCCGCCGTAGTCGAGGCGCTGCTGGATAACGGCTGCCAGTTGCGCGGCAAAACCACCCTGCACGAGCTGGCCTTTGGCGTCACCGGCATCAACCCGCATAGCGGTACGCCGCGCAATCCGCATTATCCGCAGTTAATTCCCGGCGGCTCGTCCAGCGGCTCTGCCGCCGTAGTCGCGGCCGGTGAAGTCGACTTCGCCGTTGGCACCGACACCGGCGGTTCGGTGCGAATGCCCGCGGCCTGCTGCGGCGTGGCTGGCCTGAAGCCGAGCTTTGGCCGTCTGAGCCGCGCTGGCGTCATGCCGACGGAAAGTTCGCTCGACTGCGTCGGCCTGTTCGCCCGCGATATCGCCACATTGCGTCAGGCGCTGGCAAAAGCGCTGGGGGAATCAGCGCCTCCTGCGCGCCGGGAAGTCCCCGCGATGAGCTATCTGGCGGGCACGGCAACGCCAGAAATTGAGCAACTGATCTTCTCGCGTCTGCAGCGGGCGGGGCTGGCATGGACAAGCGCTGAACTGCCGGGGTTCAACGAGGCGCATCAGGCCGGGCTTACGGTGATAAGCCAGGAAAACTGGCTGGCGTTCCACAACATCATCAACGCGCCGAACCTGGCGCCAGACGTCGCCCAGCGGATCCGCGCCGGCGCGGAGATCGGCCCTGAGCAGCGGCAGGCTGCGGAAAGGGTGCGTCAGCAATTTAGCGCCGCGGTGGATGCGCAACTGGCGAAAACCCCGCTGATTGTGCTGCCGACCCTGCCAGAATGTCCGCCAACGCTGGAAGAAGCGGCTGATCCGCTCAAGGTCGTCAACCTGACCCGGCTGGTGCGCCCATTTAATTTAAGCGGCCATCCGGCCCTGAGCCTGCCGCTTGGCGAAATTAATCATCGCCCGGTGGCTCTGCAATTAGTCGCCAATAAAAATAAAGAGTTCGATTTACTTAATTACGCTGAGTATTTGCTGGGAAAATTAAAATAATAAAACCGTACTTTCATTAACTGGAAGAGGCTAAATCGCATGTTAAACCCATCTGCAACTTCGCGTGCGGAAAAGACCCTGCACGCCACGACAATAGAGTTTGCCGAATTACTCGCGGATATTAAAAAGCGCTGCGAGGAATTCGAGCAGCAGAAATATATCCCGGCGGATATTATTTCCCGCTTTAAAAAGATCGGTGTTTATCGCGCGCTGGTGCCAAAACGCTACGGCGGCGATGAAATCACGCCGGCGGAGTTTTGTCAGTTAATTGAAACGCTCTCAACGGCTGACGGATCTGCCGGCTGGGTGGCGAGTTTCGGCATGAATCCGTTTTATCTTGGCGGCCTGCCGCTGAGCAGTCTCGATGAGCTATACCGCCACGGGCCGGATATCGTCTTTGCCGGCGGGATCTTCCCGCCGCAAAAGGCAACGACTCAGGATGGCGGCTACCGCGTCAGCGGGCGCTGGAGCTTCGCCAGCGGCTGCAGCGGCGCCGAACTTATCGGCGTGGGCATTCTGACCGATGACGGCAGCGATCGTCCACTGCCGCGCATCGCGGTGCTACCTGCCGGGGAGTTCACCATCGATCCGGTCTGGAATACGGTCGGCCTCTCCGGTACCGGCAGCCATGACGTAGTGCTGAATAATGCCTTCGTGCCGCAGGAGTGGACCTTTATTCGCGGCGGCGAACTTAACCTCGAAGGCCCTCTGTATCGCTATCCGGTACTGTCACTGGCCACTCAGGTGCTGTCGGTGGTCGCGCTGGGTATCGCCCGCGCGGCGTTATCGGAAATTTACGCCATTGCCGAACGCCAGAGCTCGGTCACCGGCGCGCCGTGCCTGGCGGATCGCCACTTCGCACAGATGGAAATCGCCCACTGCGAAGCGGATCTGCGTTCGGCGCGCTGCTGGTTCTACGACGCCATCGACGATGTCTGGCAGGCGATTCTGCGCGGCGATGAACCGGGAGAAGAGCGGATTAACGCCATGCGCCTCTCTTCCACCCACATTACCCGCGTCTCTGCTTCGGTTACCACCCGCGCGCTGAAACTGGCCGGGATGCCGGGCATATCGATGCGCAGCCCGCTGCAGCGCTATGCCCGCGACACCATGGTGATCACCCAGCACGCCTTTATGGGCGAGCTGACGTACATCAATGCCGGCAATATGTTCTTCGGCCACTCGCCGCAGCCCGGCTATTTATAAGTTATACGGAGCCGGCAATGAATGAAGAAATGCTGCAACGCCTGGAAAAGCTGGAAGCCGTGGTGCAGATCCGAAACGCCATCAGCCAGTATATGCATCTCTGCGATGAGTTAACCCATCCGGATACCGCCCGGCAAATTGGCGCGCTATTTAGCGAAACAGCTATTTGGGAAGGTATCGGCGAATTATATCAACAAAAGCTCGGGCGCCATTGCGGTAGAGCGGCGATCGTCGGGATGATGAACGCTTATATTAGCGAGCCGTCGCACTTCGCCATCAACGTACATTATTTAACGGCCGAGCATATTCGCGTTGGCGAAAATAACCACGCGGTTGGCCGCTGGAAAATGCTGCAAGCTTCAACGTTTCGCCGCGGCGGCTCGCATTTAAATAGCGCGGAGCTCGTCATTGAATTTATTAAACAAGATCAACAGTGGTTAATTCATCATTTTACCACCCGTAATTTATTTAGCCGCCCGGTAGATGACTGGCATTCGCTCGCCGATTTACCGGTGCCTGATGGTCATTAAAAGAGATATGTGGAGAGTGACAATGTCTGAATGTATTCCGGTAAAAAATATCGATACCAGCCATACCGCCGAAACGCTGGCGGCACTGGTGCAAAGCGACCGGGTCCATACCTGTCTCTATACTTCCGAGGAAATTTTCGACCTCGAGATCGACAACATTTTTAACCGTACCTGGGTATGGGTCGCCCACGAGAGCGAAATCCCTGATGCCGGCAGCTATAAATCCTCGATGGTGGGTACCCAACCGGTGATCGTCTTGCGCGATCGCAAGGGCAATATCAACGTCCTGCTTAACCGCTGCCGCCACCGCGCCGCCACCGTCTGCGAACATCGCAGCGGGAAAACGAACGGTTTTACCTGCCCGTATCACGGCTGGGGCTATGGCCTCGACGGCGCGCTGCGCGGGGTGCCGCATCCGGAGAGCTACGGCGATACGCTGAACAAATCTGAGCTCGGCATGGTGCGCCTGCGCGTTGAAAGCTATGCCGGAATGATTTTCGCAAGCTTCAACCATGACATTGAACCGCTGACAGACTTCCTCGGCCCGGCGATGAAATGGATGGATCTGTTCATGAAACAGGGGGCTGGCTACGCGCTACAGGCCACCACCGCGCACCGTTTTCGCTTTCCCGGCAACTGGAAAATCCAGTTGGAAAATACCACCGACGGCTATCACTTCCCGATCGTCCATAAGTCGTTTTTAAGCTCGGTCGATAAACAGACCGAAGAGATGCTCAACTTCGTCGACGGCAAAGGTTTCGTGGAAGATCTCGGCAATGGCCACAGCGTGATGGTGATGATCCCCGAGCTTATCGATCTGGAAGCCAATCTCGATGCGCCAATCCCGGAGCGCTTTAACGAGCTGGCCCAGGCCCTGCGCGAGGAAGGCCACGACGAGCAGCAGGTGCGGCGCATAGTACGCGCAGTCGGCGGCAGCGGTTTTAACCTTAACCTGTTCCCCAATGTCGCCTGTTCAATGGCCTTCTTCCGCGTGCTGCAGCCGATATCGGTAAAAGAGACGGAAATTCATCACATGGTGCTGACCATGAAAGATGGCCCGGCGATCGCCAACCAGGCGCGCCTGCGGCTGCACGAACACTTCCAGGGGCCGATGGGCTTCGGCACCCCTGATGATTCAGAGGCCTGGGAGCGGGTTCAGCGCGGCGGCGGCGCGGGCGACGATCTGTGGATCATGCTCAACCGCGGCCTGCCCGGCGAAGTCCGCACCGCCGACGGCCTGCGCAGCGACGTCAGCGCCGAAACCGGCATGCGCGCCGCCTATCAACAATGGAAAAAGTACATGACCGCTGATAACCGGGGGCAATAATGAACACATCACCTATCCTCAACGCCGCCATTCAGTTTATTAACCTGGAAGCGGACCTGCTCGATCAAGGCGAATTTCGTGAATGGCTGGCGCTGTGGCGCGCCGAGGGAATGTACATCATTCCCATCGACCAGAAGACCACCGATTTCGCCAACGTGCTCAACTATGCCTACGACAACCACGAGATGCGGGAAAAACGCGTGCAGCGTTTATACAGCGGCGAATCGATCTCCACCACCCCGCGCGCGCGCACTATCCGCATGAGCGGCCGTTATCGCCTGCTCAGCGCCAGCGATGAGGTCGTCGAAGTACGCTGCGCCCAACTCCTGTACGAATACCGCAAGGGCAATGAACAGCATTACGCCGCTGACGTCACCTGGACGCTGGCGCCGGAGGGCGACAGTTTCCGCATTCTGCAAAAAGTCGTGCGCCTGATTAACGGGGACGATTACCTGCATAGCATTGGCTACATCCTGTGAGGACTTTATGACACGTAGCGTACTTATTACCGGCGCGGCCAACGGCCTCGGGCTGGTTATCAGCCGCCATCTCTGGCAACAGGGCTATCAGGTGGCGATGGCCGATGTCAATTTCGATGCGGTCACCCGTAGCGCGCAGGAGATCGATCCCAGCCAGCAGCGGCTGCTGCCGCTGGAGCTGGATATTCGTCAGCCGCAACAGTTCAGCGACGCGCTGGCGGAGATCCGTACACGCTTCGGCGAACTCGACGTGCTGGTCAACAACGCCGCCTTAACCCTGACCACGCCGATCATGGAGATCGACGTGGAGGAGTTCGATCGCGTCACCAGTACCAACCTGCGCGGTACCTTTGTCGGTTGCCAGACCATCGGCCGCTATTTCAGCCAGCGCCAGCAGGGCAGCATTATTAACCTCGCGTCGCTGGCCGGACAAAACGGCGGCACTGCCTCAGGCGCCCACTATGCAGCCTCCAAGGGCGGCATTATTACGCTGACCAAAGTCTTCGCCCGCGCCCTGAGCAACGCCGGGGTGAGCGTCAACGCGATTGCGCCGGGGCCGCTGGATCTTCCTTCCGTTCGCGCCGCGGTGCCGGAAGAGAAAATGCCGGCGCTGCTGGAGATGATCCCGATGAAGCGGCTTGGCGATCCGCTGCTGGTCGCCCGCGCGGTAGAACTGCTGGCGGCCCCCTCCGCCACCTTTATCACCGGCGCGACCTGGGACATCAACGGCGGCATTTATATGCGTTAAGCCCTTCGCGGGTGGAGAAAAACTATGGCTGAAACATTGACGGTACGCGTCACAGAACGCGAAATTCAGGGAGCCGAGGTGGTAGTCCTGACGCTGGCCTCGCCGGACGGCGCTCCCCTGCCCTCGTTTAGCGCCGGGGCGCATATTGATCTGCATCTTGGCGATGGCATCGTGCGCCAGTATTCGCTGTGCGGCAGCGCCCATCACCCACAGCGCTATCGGTTGGGGATCCTCAAGGATCGCGCCTCGCGCGGCGGTTCGCTGGCGGCGCACGCTTTACAGCCCGGCGATGAGGTGCAAATTAGCCCCCCACGCAACCTGTTCGCACTGGAGATGTCGGCGCCTCATAGCATTCTGATCGGCGGCGGCATTGGCATCACGCCGATGTTGGCGATGGCCGATACGCTATTTCGCGCCGGGAAATCCTTCGAAGTGCACTACTGCGGGCACAGCCGTGAGGGAATGGCGTTTCTGGCCGAACTGGCGGATTGCCACTTTAGCGCCCACGTTCAGCTGCATATCAGCGATGAAAACGGCAGGATCCGCCCTCAGGAACTCCTGACGCCTCACGCCGCCACCGGCCACCTGTACGTTTGCGGCCCGGAGGGTTTTATGGCGTGGGTCAACGAAACGGCTCAGGGATGCGGTTTCAGCGCCGAGCGGCTGCACCAGGAGTATTTCAACCGTGAGGTAGAAACCAGCGGCGGCAGCTTTGAGGTTGCGGTTCCGGAACTCAATCTGAGCGTCACCGTCGGCGAAAACGAGACCATCGTCGCCGCGCTGCAAAAGGCTGGCATCAAAGTCAAAGTCTCCTGCCAACAGGGCGTCTGCGGCACCTGCCTCGCCAACGTTTGCAGCGGCGAACCTGACCACCGCGACGAGTATTTAACCGAAGAAGAACGCGAAGATAACGACCAGATCCTGCTGTGCTGTTCGCGGGCCAAAACCCCGCGGCTGGTTATTGAAGGCTTCGAATACGTCAAACTGAAATAACGGGTATTACTATGAACCTGACATCTGATTTTCGTAATGCCATGGCGCAGTTGGGCAGCGCGATCACCATCATTACCACCGATGGCCCGGCGGGCCGCTTCGGCTTTACCGCCTCGGCGGTGTGTAGCGTCACGGATTCGCCGCCGACGCTGCTGGTATGCATGAACCGCTCGTCCTTCGCGCACGGCAAATTCCAGCACAACGGCGTGCTGTGCGTTAACGTGCTCTCCGGTCAGCATCAGCAATTGTCCGGGATTTTCGCCAACGGCCAAATCCGCTCGGAAGAACGCTTCCTGCACGACGAATGGCTGGCGCTGGAGACCGGTTCGCCGGCGCTGGCTTCCGCCGTGGCGAACTGCGACTGCGTCATTGCCGACAGCCACGAAGTGGGCAGCCACAGCGTTTTTTATTGCGAGGTCAAACAGATCCGCTTCGGCAACCCCAGCGACGGGCTGGTCTGGTTTAATCGCCAGTTCCATACCCTTAGCATGGCGTCGTGCCGTTAATTTTCATCATAACCATAAAAACTCTGCCGACCCATCGCCCGGCGCCAGCAGGCGCCGCCTGATTCACCTGCACTGGAGTTAACCTTATGTCTGGAGCTGTGAGCGGTACAACGGTCCCCCCGGCGCAACCTATGCGCAAATTAATCATCGGGTCTTTTCTCGGCAACTCACTGGAATGGTACGATTTTTTCCTGTATGGCACCGCGGCGGCGCTGGTCTTCGGGCCGCTGTTTTTCCCGGCCACTAATGACCCGCTGCTCGGTTCATTTTTAGCCTTTTCCGGCTTCGCCATCGGCTTTATCGCCCGCCCGCTCGGCGGCGTGATATTCGGCCATCTCGGCGATCGCTACAGTCGCAAAATGACGCTGATCATCACCCTGACGCTGATGGGCGCCAGTACGTTCTTAATTGGTCTGCTGCCCACCTACGCCCATATCGGCGTACTGGCGCCAATCGCCTTGATTACGCTGCGCTTTGTACAGGGCGTGGCTTCCGGCGGCGAATGGGGCGGCGGGGTGTTGATGCTGAGCGAAAACGCGCCGGAAAGCCAAAAAGGGTACTACACCGCCTGGAGCCAGGTGGGGGTCTGCGGCGGGTTTGTACTTTCTTCGCTGGCATTCTATCTGGTTCAGCTGCTGCCGCAGGAAGAAGTGATGTCGTGGGCGTGGCGTATTCCGTTTTTGCTCAGCCTGTTTATCTTTCTGGTGGGCGTCTATATTCGCCGTAACATCCAGGAGAACGCGGAATTCGTGGCGCGCAAAGCAGAAAACGACAGCAAAAATGAGGCCCATCATTTACCGGTGCTCAGCGCCTTTAAAAATCATCCACGAGCGATATTACAGGCTATCGGCCTGCGGCTGGCGGAAAACGGCGCGGTATATATCTTCTTCACGTTTTCAGTGGTCTATTGCAAACACATCGGTATCGACACTCGCGACCTGATCGCGGCAGTCACCATCGCCATGACGGTAGAGATCGCCACGATTCTCGGCTGGGGATGGCTTTCCGATCGCATTGGCCGTAAACGGCTTTACTATATTGGGGTGATCGGCATGGCGCTGGTCGCCTTCCCCTTCTTCTGGCTGCTGAATATGCACACCTTCCCGGCGATGCTGCTCGCCATGCTGTTGGCGTTGCCATTGTGCCATGGCGCGATGATTGCCGCGCAGCCGTGTCTGATGGTGGATCTGTTTCCGGTGGAGGTACGCTACACCGGGCTGGCGCTGGGACACGAAATTGGCGCGGTGATTTCCGGAGGCATTAGCCCGATGCTGGCGGTGGCCTTTTTAATGATGTGGGATAGCTATATCCCCATTGCGCTGATGCTGCTGGCCTTCGCGCTACTGGCGCTGGTGGCGCTGATAAGTATTCGTCAGCAGCAGTTGCGACCTGAACCGGTCGCGACCGCGTAACCCACACGCGCCGCGCGCCAAGGAAGGCGCGCGGCGCAGATGGCTAGTTATTGTTGATGACGATAATAACCCGGCTTTTAATCGTGCCGCCGCGGATATTTTCGCCATATTTCATCGGCTTAATTTGCAGATAGATCGGGTTGCTGTCGCCATGTCGGGCATCCTCACTGGAGTGGTAGAGGAAACCGCTACCGTACTGGAGTTCCCCGCCCTGACTATCGAGCAGATGAAAACCGACTTCGCCGGCGCCGGTGGCGGCATCCTGATCGTCATTCTTCAATATTTTGCTGGTGCCGGCAAAGCCGGAAGCGGCGACAAAATAATAATCAATTTTCCCTGGCGTCAGTTTGAATACCGCCGACTCGTCCTGGCTACAATCGATATCAACGCTTTCCAGGCGATATTGCGCTTTGTCTTCTTTAATATCGAAGTAGCTGTAATCGCCCATATTGATGAGACGGTTCGGGACGTTAAAACCGCAGGTCATAATATTTACCTGCAGGGTGACGTTAAAGGTGTAATTGATGTTAACATTATGACATTCATTATTCTTACAATACTTCAAAACTATGCCATACCGCATCTGGAAAGGCACTCCGGGAGTAACACGCTGCCCGTTAGCGCTGCCTTCTTTAATCTCATAGCGTATGCCAATCAAACTATTAAACATATCTGACAAGTTATATACCTGGTTTTCAATTATTTTCCCGTTTCCCAGCGAATTCATTTTAGTCTGATCGAAGGAGAAATTAATCTCATAGGTCTTACTGCCTACATCAACATAGTAGGAGGTTTGTGGTGGCGATTGCAGACTGACCGAAACATTAACATTTGAGTTACTGGGGCAGCGAAAGCTGAATGCGTTAGCCTGAAGTGAACTCTCACGCAAATTGAGCTCCCCGTTGGCGGCCAGCGGTTTAAAAGTGTAGTTGCCGCTAGCCTCAATCGACGCCGGAGGGATGCTCGGCGTTAATTCACAGTTCCCCGCCCGCGCTAAAAAAGAGCATAAGCTTAATACCAGCAAAATTATCCATTTCATGAAAATCGTCCTTTTAGCGGCAGACATAGGTCTTACCTTCATCAATGGTATGTTTAAATGTAATGGTGCAGTAATGGCCCTGCTGCTTATCGACCGCGATGGTAATCGACGGCGGAACGTTATCGGTGCGGATATACAGCATGCTGCCCTGGCCGACGACGCCGACATTCTGTCCGTCGTTATCTTCAATTTCATAGCCAAATTTCAGCGGCGTACCGTCCGGGCGTTCGGCGTGAATAAGCCAGGGTTGACGCTGGTCGGTATCGAAACGCGCCCGCACCACCGCGCCGCGGTACGGAGCCACCGCTTTCCGGTTGCCAATCAACTCGGTTTTGCTCTGCGTATTGGCGGTATTCAGCAGCAACGAACTTTCGCGATAGGGCAAGACATGATCGAAAATGACCGTTCCCTGACCGTTAGTGGTGCGATATTTCTGACCATTGACGTAAGCATTTTCCAGGCCCGGCGCCTGAATAATGGCGAAGGTTTCCGATAGCTGGTTAGCGAAGTTGACGCCGCCGGACCAGGCCACCACCCCGCCAGACAGGCTGCCGCTGGCCTGGGTATATTTTGACGACTGGCTGTAGCTGCCGCTCAGCGTCGCCAACGGCGCGTTCCAGGTAAGGTTGCCGCCGGCGGTGGTTTCATGGTTTTGCTGCTGCCGGCTTAGGTTCACGCCATAGTCAAACTGGTCGCGCTGGCCGCCCGTACCGCTGATGCCGGTATTATTGGAGGCAAAACCGTCGTTATCGAAGGTCGTCGAATTCGACAGCGTCAGGCGACGCGCCAGCACGCTATCGCTCTCTCCCCAGATCAGCGGAATCGAAATGAAGAGGTTAAAGCGCTTATCTTCATGATGATCCTCGTCATAGGTCTGGCTGGCCGAAATGGTCCAGGAAACCCGCTGCCAGTTATTGGTGTAACTCAGTTGATAATCTTTATTACTGCCGCTCTTTCCCCAGTAGTCACGCCATAAAGCGCTCAGTGAGAAAGACCCTAATCCTTCCGGCAACGACTGGCTAATATTGGCGGATAAGCTATTTTTACGGCCAAAATCATAACGGTAATAATCATCAATGTTGTAAACGTCATTATCATCATGGTGATAACTATTACGGTTCTTCGCCCAGACATGATCGTTAAAGGTGCGATAGTCGCTGGTTGAATAGCGATAAGCCGCCATACCGAAGCGTGTTTTAGTCTGGGTGAGGTATTTGTTGTAGGCAATCTGATAACTTTGCCCTTCAAAAGTACCGTTATCCTGATCGCTGCGCGCCCAGGTACCGTCAACGGATACCGCGCCGAGATGGGTATTCCACCCGGTTCCCATAGTAAAAGCCTGATAGTCGGTACCGAGCATGGTACCGCCATACAGGGTGAGCAGATTGTTCAGGCCATATTGATAGCTGGCCTGCATAAAGTCTTCCTGATTGCTGGCGCCTTCAATATGGCTGCGCCCGGCGGCAATGTCATATTTAGACACCCCCGGCTGCAACATATTGGGTACCGAGGAATAAGGCACCAGGTAGGTGGTTACCGAGCCGTCGGCTTCCCGGATAGTGACATCGAGATCCGCCCCGCCGCCGGCGAGTTGTAAATCGGCAATCGCAAAAGGCCCCGGCGGCACCTCTTTCTGATAGACGGTGAAGCCGTTCTGCTCGATGGTTACCAGCGCGTTGCTCTGGGCAATCCCCTGCACGATTGGCGTAAAGTTCTGTTTTGAGTTTGGCAACATTTGCATGTCGCGGAACAGACGAACGCCGCGAAAGCGTACCGCATCGAAAATATCCGCTGAGGTATACATGTCGCCCGCGCGCAAGGTGCCTAAAATCGGCGCAAAGCTGCGCTCCAGATACAGGGTGTTGCTTTTCCAGTCGCCGCCGCCGCTATCGGCCTTGCTGTAGGTAGCATCAGAGTGCAACTGCCAGCTCAACAGGTTCAGCCCGCTGTTGAAGCGGGCGTAAGTGCTTTTGTTATTGCCACTGTCTTTATAGTCGCTGTAATACTGGCTCAGATAATAAGAGGTATAGAGCGCGTTAACGCCGCGGTCCCAACTTTCCGGCGCGACGTAGCCGCGCTCAAGATCCAGAACGTAGGCCTGCGGAATTTCTAAATCAAGCTGAAAAATATTGATATTAAACGTATAACTGCCGCTCCGCACCGCGGATTTAAGCGTCATGCACTGGTTATTTTTTACCATCTGCGTGCTATCCGCTTTGATTCCCAACTGATGTAATAATGCCGATGACAGGCAGGTATCATCCGGATTACTGGCGACTACGATTGGATATTTACCACGCCATTGCTTATTGACGTAAATATCCAATTCATATTCCCCAGGCAGTGGTTGATTATCCGCAAAGTGAAAGCTTGATGATTTTTCACCTTTCATTCCGCCGATCATAAAATTGGTATCAAAAGTCTCTTCAGCGGCCTGCAGCTGACCGGATAATAAAACCAACAATATCATTGAGGAAAGCGGCGTCATCCTTAACATGGCCAACTCCATTATTTATTATTTTACATTGAGCCTGTCGCTAATAAAGTTTCCATTATCATCAATCATCGTTAGCGAATACTGGCGGGCGAGATTATTTTTTAAAAAGACATCCTGACTGGATAACGGCGCAAGCATAACGCTGCGCTCATTGACTTTAACGTTACTGAGTTTAATTTCAGTAATCGTCAACCAATTTGCCGAATCATTGGCAATATGCAGAGCGTTTTTGCGCGAAGACAACGAAATACTTTTAAACGTATCTTTATTTACCGCCGCAATGCCTTTAGGGCGATAAAAAAGCTTAATGCGGTTTTGCATGGCAAACCGCAGCGTATTCGCCCCCTCACTTCCTGGTGTATTCGGAGGAATATCGAGTACGTTGAGATAAAACAGCGACTCTTTGTTCGCCGGAAGTTTGTTGGCTAACTTTTTAATTCGCAGCTGCTGGCCGGAGTTACCCGTTATGCGCGCCACCGGCGGCGACAGCAGGAAAGGCACGTTGATTTTTTCCGGCGGCAATGAAGTATTGCCATCGTCAATCCACGACTGCACCAGTGAAGAGCGGGCGCCATGATTCATCAACTGTACGACCACTTCTTGTTTCTCAGCCGGATAAACCACCCGGGTACCGAAAATCACCACTCCGGCATGCGCGGGCTGCATAGCGATAAATAAACCTGCTAATAAAATCCGTTTCATAGCACCACACCCTTAACACAATAATAGCCGGCGAAGCGCCGGCACAGTTCCTTACTCCGCAGAGACGGCAATCGTTAACACCGAGCGGACTTCACCGGCGGTTACCGGTGTGGCGGCATTAATTCGGGCGTATTGCGCCGAAAAGTTCATTTGATAAACGCCATTGCCCAAAGAAGTCACCGCACCCGGCAAATTATTGACGTCATATATGGTATTTTCATTGATATCCGCGGAGCCGAGTCTTAATTTAAAACCGACACCATTAGCAGACGTTGTAGTTGCGATAGGATTAAGTACGCCGCCGGTAGTATAGGTCCCGCCGCTAATATCAATCGATTTCAATACCGTGCCTTCCGGGCAAACGATAGTTAATGGGTCGCTACTGGTAGCGAAATTACCGGATAAGACTTCACCGGCTGACATGCCGGCAAAACGGGTAGCGTCAACATCAGCCAGTTGAATCGTACTGCTATAATCGGTTTCAAAACGACAGGAAGAATTAATAACATTACCAATAATAACTAACTCGCCCTGCTCTTCACTTGGCGCCGCGGCAAAAGCATTAACACTCATCAGCACGGTTGAAAATACTGCAGCAGCAATAACTGAACGCTTCATATAATATTCCTTTTATTAACAATTCCATTTAACTTCGCGGGGACTGAGAAAAATCTCATGCCGCGAGCATCGCACGGCCAAATACCCACCACAACCGGATGAATAAGAATCGTTGATAAAAATCAATGCAAATACTTAAAGCGACTGAGCCTTGATGCTATATTCGTAATCTCTTTAGCGTAATAAGCTAAAATACGTAGCAACGAGAATAATAAAATGAGAATTTACCAAGCTTGTTTAATAATAAACTAAAAAAAAGAGAGTTCAGCACATTTTGTATCGATTTACATAAGATTACGAACCACAATTATAACCTTCCGTGATTTATTTTTATATTTAAGGTTCGACAATGAAAAAAATAATCCTGCCTCTGCTTACCGCCGCCCTGCTGCTGCCGACACTCACCGCGCACGCCACCTACCGCGCGGAAAAACGCCAGGATGCTCGCGATATCCGTCAGGATGCGCGCCAGAGTGGACGTGAAGAAAAACGTGAATGCGTGAGAAATGATGACAAGAGCAATATGCGCTGTCGCGAAGATAAACGTGAAAATCGGCGCGAAGGCCGCCGCGACGCGCGTGATGAAAAGTGGTAATTCGCCATTCTGAATGCCCCGGCAGCAGGGCATTAACGGGAAGCGTTTAACGTCTCCAATGGGAAAGGGCGATCCTGAACCACGGTTTTCATCACCAGCGTCGAGCGTAAATGCTGCACACCCGGCATCGCCGACAGTTTGTCATCATAGAGTTTCTGAAACGCAGGAAGATCGCGGGTGACGACGTGCATCAGGTAATCCGGATCGCCAAACAATCGTTGCGCCAGCACAACCTGAGGGATCTCCGCCACCGCCTCCTCAAAAGCGCTGACCGCTTTTTTATCGCCCTCTTTTAACGTGGCGAAAACGATAGCCAGAAAATTGAACCCCATTTTTCCCGGGTCGAGATTGGCGCGATAGCCGGTGATCACCCCCTCTTGCTCCAGCGCGCGTAGTCGCCGGTGGCAGGGAGAGAGGCTCAAATTCACCCGCTCCGCCAGTTCAGTTATCGACAGACGACCATCCGCCTGCAGCTCAGCAAGAATTTTTCGATCTATGCTATCCATTTGGAAGATTTTCTCTTTTATCGCCGGATTATGACATAACATTGAAAGCTCATTTCGCTTCTATGTCGATATTCTTTCTCACACGATAACCTAATTTTGCGAGTGTGTGATGTCTAATATCGTTGTGGAGCGTTGCTGATGGAAATAAGCCTGATCGCCAGCTTCTGGATAGTCTCGTTCCTGTTGATTATTACCCCCGGCGCCGACTGGGCGTATGCCATCAGCGCCGGTATCAACGGCCGTCGCGTCGTTCCGGCGGTGATGGGGCTGATGTCAGGACATCTGCTGGCAACGATTATCGTCGTCGCCGGCGTCGGGGTGTTAATCGCCGGTCATCCACTGGCGCTATCGGCGATCACCCTGGCGGGCGCGGCCTATTTATTGTGGCTCGGGGTCATGATATTACGCCATCCGGCGGCGCCGGGCGCGGCGCAACAATCAGCTGGCAGCTGGAATGCGTGGGCGGTGAAGGGGCTATGCATTAGCGGCCTTAATCCAAAAGTCTTTCTGTTGTTCCTCGCCCTGCTGCCGCAGTTTACCGATCCGCACGGCAGTTGGCCGCTGGCGCTGCAGATGTCGGCGCTGGGTGCGATGCACCTGATGACCTGTACGCTAATTTATCTGTTGGTCGGCTATGGGTCGCGGGCGGTACTGGCGGCCCGCCCGCAGGCGGCGAAAGGAGTGAGCATGGTTTCAGGGCTTATCATGATTGCCATTGCGATTATCCTGTTTTACCAGCAGTTAAGATAATTCGTAAGCCGTGGCGCTTGCCGGGGAAGTTGATTAGCGCCATACGGCTTCATCAACAAATATAATCCGGGCTCTCTGGTCACTATTACGTTGTTGAGACTGACAAGCTCGGGCCGTTATTTTCTGATACAACCAGAGATAAATTTCCTATAAATCATAAGCGGTTACAGCCGAAATTGCGCTTCGCAATAACTTCTTAAAACTTCCTAAAAACTCCGATTAAGTCTCTCATTAACTGATTACGCGAGCGGAAAATTCCGACTGCTCGATAATAAGTAAAATCTCTCTTTGAAACGTCTGCACATTTATTAACGCTATTCTCTCTACGATTTTTGCAGTATGGTTTAATCGCTGTTGTAGTGTTGCGGTGAATGCTATCAGGTGTCTTATGTTATTTTGTATGGCAAAACATTTACGCAACGCCAACCTGTTTATTGAGGCAATTATCCTCGTGGATAACGGATTGCAGCGTTATCCAGCCAGGACTCAGTTTATCAGCCGGTAGTCTATGACCTTGCTGTAAGCGCGCATACTCAAGAGGAAAAAGGATGAACAGGACGTGTAAACCTCCAGGAAAACCGATGTACATCAAATGCCTGAGCACTTCGCATCAGGAATTCGCCTGCGTACAGCTTCCGGGCGATGAAGTCACTTCATTATATCCACTGGATTTCGCGCAGCTTTGCCGCGATAAAGTCCTTGTTACCTGAGGGATATTAAAAGCGATCCGCATCATGCTTATTCATAAAATGCGAAATCAATCTTCGGATCCTGTAATAGGCCAGCCAGAGCCTATGGGATAGTAATGTACGCCTGCAAAAGAAAGGGAACATAATGAAGAATAATAGTGATATTAAAAAAAGGAACTTCCTGACTCAGAATGAAATCGAGTCATTACTCAATGCTGCCAATAGCGGACCACATGCAACTCGTAATTATTGCCTGACATTACTTTGTTTTATTCATGGCTTTCGTGCCAGCGAAATTTGTCGCCTGCGAATTTCTGATATTGATTTACGTTCAAAATGTATTTACATCCATCGACTAAAAAAAGGTTTTTCAACCACTCATCCGTTGCTGAATAAAGAGGTCCAGGCGCTAAAGCGCTGGCTGGATATTCGTGATGAATATCCACAATCCACCAGCGAGTGGTTATTTTTATCGCGTAAGGGTAATCCTCTGTCACGCCAGCAGTTTTACCAGATCATTTCCGCCTCTGGCGATCAGGCAGGATTACCGCTGGAAATTCATCCGCACATGTTGCGCCACTCCTGCGGTTTTGCGCTGGCCAATATGGGCATCGATACGCGACTTATCCAGGATTATCTCGGCCACCGCAACATTCGCCATACCGTCTGGTACACGGCCAGTAACGCCGGGCGCTTTTATGGCATCTGGGATAAGTCCCGCGAGAAGCAGAGAACCTCGCTTTTCCAGTAAGGTAACTTTACGCCACGGATGGCGTTTCGTTATCGGTTCATCGCACTTCCCCTTCGAGACTTTGCAAACCCTTCCCACGGCGTGCCTGTTGCAAATTTGCTCTGTTTAGGCTGCGATAAAATGCAGCTTTCCTCATATATAGATTTTTTCTTGCGAAACATTAATAAAAATTAACCATACGTTAAATATGTTTATTGTTCTTAAAAGTTCTTATTTAGAACATGAAAAAAAACGTTCCTATGCACCTGTAATTCATCAGGATATTAGTTCGTTATTTATTGTTAAATTAATCCTTTCAGCACCGGTTTTCCGTCCAATAAATAGCTGGCATTAACTTTTTTCCTTGCTATTTTATGCACCTGCCAGCGACCTCGTGCGGCTCTATTGTGGTAAAGAATAAAATAGATAAAAATAAGAATTATCGCGTGGCGATAATTTATACATGTGTAAATGTAATGTGATACCTGTTTTGTCATTAGCCCCTTCAAATAATACGGCCTTTGCATTCAGATTATTTTTTATCCATCCTGGGATCTTTTTCTCAGGCTGTTCCTTGCGAGTAAACTTAAATTCAGGAGCTCAAAATTGTGAACCGACGTCGTTTTCTCACCGCCAAAGAAGTACAGGCAATGATGCAGGCGGCCCAGCACGGCCCAACCGGAGAGCGGGATTACTGTCTGATCCTGTTGGCCTTTCGCCACGGGATGCGTATCAGCGAATTACTCGATCTGCACTATCGCGATCTCGATCTTAACGAAGGTCGTATCAATGTGCGCCGCTTAAAAAACGGTTTCTCTACCGTACATCCGCTGCGCTTCGATGAACGCGAAGCGATAGAGCGCTGGACGCAGCAGCGGGCAAGCTGGAAAGCAGCAGGTAAAAGCGACGCGCTATTTATCTCGCGTCGTGGCACCCCGCTTTCACGACAACAGGCCTATCGCATCATCCGCGCCGCCGGGGAAGAAGCAGGAACCGTGACGCATACGCATCCGCATATGCTGCGTCACGCCTGCGGCTATGAACTGGCGGAAAGGGGGGCGGATACCCGTTTGATACAAGATTATCTCGGACATCGTAATATTCGTCATACTGTCCGTTATACCGCCAGTAATGCAGCACGTTTTGCCGGAATTTGGGAAAGAAACAATCTGTTAGAGGAAAATTTACAAGCGCGGAAGAAATAGGATAACCGATTGATAAAAAGGATAATTTTTAATATCGAACAAGTCAATTGGGGCCAAACTGTCTATATCATAAAAATGTTTTGTAATCTTTTGCAACTGACAAGTGCATAATTCATCAAAAAAAAATTATATCTAATTGATTTTCATTGAATTCTCCAACGACCTTTCTTTACTTATCCTCGTCAGACTATCTCGCATTCGCCCGCTTTTCGCTATCGAAGTCAAGTACGCCGCTTTGCCATTCCCGGCACATTCATAGTTTTTAAATCCATAAAATAAATCATCAGAAGTATATAAATCCAAAAAATAACCATCATTAATAAAATAAAAGCCATAAATCCTGATGAGTCAAAATGGCCCCAATTGACTCATCAATAGGGGCGAAAACTGTGCAGAACCGGCAGTCGCACCATTCGGCTGATTTATGGAATGCCTGGAAGGCAAGTCGACTGCCATTTTTGGTTCGTAATATCGATTTTGTTTAAAGGAAAACAGCATGAAAATCAAAACACTGGCAATCGTTGTCCTGTCAGCTCTGTCCCTGAGCTCCGCGGCGGCCCTGGCCGATACCACCACGGTAAATGGCGGTACAGTGCATTTTAAAGGAGAAATCGTCAACGCAGCCTGTGCAGTCGATGCCGGTTCTATCGACCAGACCGTTCAGTTAGGCCAGGTTCGTTCGGCAAAACTGGCTACCGCGGGCAGCACCAGCTCCGCTGTAGGTTTCAACATTCAGTTAGACGACTGTGATACCACTGTCGCGACCAAAGCCTCTGTTGCGTTCTCCTGTACCGCGGTTGACAGCACCAACACCAGCGTTCTGGCTCTGCAGAGCTCCGCTGCTGGCGGCGCGACCAACGTCGGCGTACAGATCCTCGACAAAACCGGCACTCCGCTGGGCCTGGATGGCGCTACCTTCAGCGCGGCAACCACGCTGAACGACGGCACCAACATTATTCCTTTCCAGGCGCGTTACTACGCCACTGGCGCGGCAACTGCCGGTACTGCTAACGCAGACGCCACCTTCAAAGTGCAATACGAGTAATTCAAACATCAGACAGGGAAGCATTCCGGGCCAGGATGGCCCGTTATCCACTACGGGATTGGGGTGATAACGATGCAAGGAGTGAAGACAGGTCTGCTGATGTTTCTGCTTCCGCCGCTGGCGCTGGCCGGCAACCACTGGAACGTCACGGTAGCCGGGGGAAACATGCGTTTTCAAGGCGTCATTATCGCTGAGTCCTGCCGTGTTGAAGCCGGCGACCAGCAGATGACGGTCAATATGGGGCAGATCAGCAGCAATCGCTTTCATTCAGCCGGGGAGGATGCCAACCCCGTGCCATTCGATATTCACCTTCAGGATTGCAGCACCGCAGTCAGCCAGCATGTCGGCGTGTCCTTTCGCGGCGTGGCCGATGGCAAAAATCCGGATGTGCTCTCGGTTGGTGAAGGACCGGGTATCGCCACCGGCGTAGGCATCGCGTTATTTGATAACGAAGATCAATTGATTCCGCTGAATAGCCCGCCGGGCGCCTGGCGGCGGCTGTATACCGGCCCCACCACGCTGCATTTCGTAGCCAAATATCGGGCGACCGGCAATCAGGTCACCGGGGGAGCGGCAAACGCGCAAGTTTGGTTCTCTCTGACCTATCAGTAATTAACCAGCAGATATGCCGGAAACAGGAAACAACGGTGAGTACAAAAGGGGTAAACGTGAAAAAGAGACTGGGGATGACACGCGGACTACTGGCGGGATTATTGATGATAGCCGCAAGCGGTTACTCCGCCTGGGCTCAGGCCGGCGTCGCGCTCGGCGCCACGCGGGTTATCTATCCGGCCGGGCAAAAACAGGTTCAGTTAGGGGTGACCAATAATGACGACAGCAGCACCTATCTGATTCAGTCGTGGGTGGAAAACGCCGACGGCGGCAAAGACGGCCGCTTCGTGATTACGCCGCCGCTGTTCGCCATGCAGGGCAAAAAAGAGAATACCCTGCGCATCATTGACGCCACCAATAAACAACTGCCGCAGGATCGAGAAAGTCTGTTCTGGATTAACGTGAAAGCCATTCCGTCGATGGATAAATCCAAACTGAGCGAAAATACCCTGCAGCTGGCGATTATCAGCCGTATTAAGCTCTATTATCGCCCGGCGAAGCTGACGCTGCCGCCGGATCAGGCGGCGGAAAAGCTGAGCTTTAGCCGCAGCGGTTCGTCGTTAACGTTGACTAACCCTACCCCTTATTACCTGACCGTCACCGAACTTAACGCCGGCACCCGGGTGCTGGAAAACGCGCTGGTGCCGCCAATGGGTAAAACCTCCGTCAAGCTGCCGCCGGATGCCGGTAGCAACATTACTTATCGCACGATTAATGATTACGGCGCGCTGACCCCAAAAATGACTGGCGTGCTGCGTTAATACAGGTTTGGCCCGCCGGGCGGGCCATGCCGCGCATAACAATAAGAACTGACAGCCGGGCGAATTGAGACCGGAGGGACTATGTCACATCTCAAATATGGACTGGACCGTTTTGGTTCCCGCAGCGCCAGGCTCCGCCCACGCGCTATTTTGGCCATGGCGAAACTCCCCGTGGCGCTCTGTTTTGTCCTGCAGGCGGGCCACGCGCAGGCTGAACTCTATTTTAACCCGCGCTTTTTGGCTGACGACCCTGCGGCGGTAGCCGATCTTTCCGGTTTCGAAAACGGACAAGAGGTGCCGCCCGGCACCTACCGCGTCGATATTTACCTTAACGACGGCTTTATGACCACTCGCGATGTCACTTTTAACCGCGGCGAAAAAGGCCATGGGCTCAGCCCGTGTCTGACCCGCGGCCAGCTGGCCGGAATGGGGGTAAATACCGCGGCGGTAACCGGGATGAACGCCCTCGCCGCCGACGCCTGCGTGCCGCTGACCGAACTTATCACCGATGCCACGACGCGCTTTGATGTCGGCCAGCAGCGCCTGTACCTCACCGTTCCGCAGGCCTTTATGGGCAACCGCGCGCGCGGTTATATTCCGCCAGAAATGTGGGATGACGGCATCAACGCCGGGCTGCTGAACTACAACTTCACCGGTAACAACGTCCATAACGATACCGGCGGCAGCAGCAACTATGCCTATTTAAACCTGCAAAGCGGCCTTAACCTCGGCGCCTGGCGGCTGCGTGATAACACCACCTGGAGCTACAGCAGCGGCGGCAGCAGTTCCAGCAATGAGAACAAATGGCAGCATGTTAACACCTGGCTTGAGCGCGACATCACGCCGCTGCGCTCGCGTCTGACCCTCGGCGACAGCTATACCAACGGCGATGTTTTCGACGGCATTAACTTCCGCGGCGCCCAGTTGGCGAGCGATGACAACATGCTGCCGGATAGCCAGAAGGGCTTTGCGCCGGTGATCCACGGCATCGCCCGCGGCACCGCGCAGGTGTCGATCAAACAAAACGGCTATGAGATTTACCAGAGCACGGTCCCGCCGGGCCCGTTCACCATTAACGATCTCTATGCCGCAGGCAACGGTGGCGATCTGCAGGTGACGATAAAAGAAAACGACGGCACCAGCCAGGTCTTTAGCGTGCCGTGGTCAACGGTGCCGGTACTGCAGCGTGAAGGGCATACCCGGTACGCGCTGACCGCCGGTGAATATCGCAGCGGCAACGATCAGCAGGAAGAGCCGAAGTTCTTTCAGAGCACCCTGTTACACGGCCTGCCTGCGGGCTGGACTTTGTATGGCGGTACGCAGCTTGCCGACCGCTACCGCGCTTTTAATCTCGGCGTGGGGAAAAACATGGGCGATTTCGGCGCCGTCTCGCTGGATGTCACCCAGGCCAACGCCACCCTGCCCGACGACAGCGATCATCAGGGGCAGTCGATTCGCTTCCTCTATAACAAGTCGCTGAGCGATGTCGGCACCAATATCCAACTGGTGGGCTATCGCTACTCCACTAAAGGTTATTACAGCTTTGCCGATACTACCTACCGCCGGATGAGCGGTTACGACGTACAGACCCAGGATGGCGTGATCCAGGTGAAGCCGAAATTCACCGATTACTACAACCTCGCCTATAACAAGCGCGGCAAAGTGCAACTGAGCGTGACCCAACAGTTAGGGCGTACCGCCACGCTCTATCTGAGCGGCAGTCATCAGACCTACTGGTCGACCGGCAAGGCGGACCAGCAGCTACAGGCCGGACTCAACGCGGCGGTGGATGACATCAACTGGACGCTGAGCTACAGCCTGACCAAAAACGCCTGGCAGCAGGGCCGCGACCAGATGCTGGCGGTCAACGTCAATATTCCGTTCAGCCACTGGCTGCGCTCCGACAGCAAATCGGTATGGCGGCACGCCAGCGCCAGCTACAGCATGTCGCACGATCTTAATGGCCGGATGACCAATCTGGCGGGACTTTACGGCACCCTGCTGGAAGATAATAACCTGAGCTATAGCGTGCAGACCGGCTATGCCAGCGGCGGCGAAGGCGATAGCAGCGGCACCGGCTACGCGGCGCTGAACTACCGCGGCGGCTACGGCAACGCCAACGTCGGCTACAGCCGCAGCGACGGCTTTAAACAGCTGTACTACGGCGTCAGCGGCGGCGTGCTGGCCCACGCCAACGGTGTGACCCTGAGCCAGCCGCTGAATGACACGGTGGTACTGGTGAAAGCGCCGGGCGCCGGTAATGTAAAAGTGGAAAACCAGACCGGGGTGCGTACCGACTGGCGCGGCTATGCGGTACTGCCTTACGCCACCGAATATCGTGAAAACCGGGTGGCGCTGGATACCAATACGCTTGCCGATAACGTCGATCTCGATGACGCGGTGGTGAGCGTCGTCCCTACCCACGGCGCTATCGTGAGGGCGGACTTCAAAGCCCACGTCGGGGTCAAGTTACTGATGACGTTGACCCATAACGGCAAACCGGTGCCGTTTGGCGCAATGGTCACCTCGGGCAGCAATCAGAGCGGCAGTATCGTGGCCGATAACGGCCAGGTCTACCTGAGCGGGATGCCGCTCGCCGGCAGCGTACAGGTGAAATGGGGCGAAGGCGCGGGCGCCAGCTGTATGGCCAGCTACCGCCTGCCGGAAGAGAGTCAGCGGCAGGCGCTGAGCCAGCTATCGGCAGAGTGCCGTTAAGGAACGCATGATGATGAAAAAACCACTTAACCTGTTCGGCGCCGTCCTGACGCTGGTCTGCGCCAACGCCTTTGCGGCGGACAGCACCATCACCATCAGCGGCTACGTGCGCGACAACGCCTGCGCGGTGGCCACCGAATCGAAAGAGTTTACCGTCGATCTGATGGACAACGCCGCGAAGCAGTTTAACGCCGTCGGCGCGACCACGCCGCTGGTACCGTTTCGCATCGTGCTGTCGCCCTGCGGCAGCTCGGTGACGGCGGTCAAAGTCGGCTTTAACGGCACCCCGGATAGCGACAATAACGACCTGTTAAAAATCGACGGCGGCGCCTCCGCGGCGGCGGGGATGGCGGTGCAGATCCTCAACGGCCAGCAGACGATGCTGCCGGTCAACGCGCCCTCTTCGTCGATCGCCTGGACCACCTTAACGCCGGGGCAGACCAACACCCTTGGTTTTTACGCCCGGCTGATGGCAACCCGCGTACCGGTGACCGCCGGTCACGTCTATGCCACCGCGACTTTTACCCTTGAATTCCAGTAACCGGAGGCTGAAATGAAAGCACACTACGCAGGATGGCTTCTGGCAGGCGCGCTGGCGTTAAACGTTATCCCACTGCATGCCGCCGACATCACCATCACGGTGAACGGCAAAGTGGTGGCCAAGCCGTGTACGGTCTCCACCACTAACGCCAGCGTCGACCTCGGCGATCTTTATACCTTCAGCCTGGTGTCGGCGGGTTCCGCTTCGGCCTGGCACAGCACTGCGCTGGATTTAAGCAACTGCCCGGTCGGCACGTCACGCGTCGTCGCCACCTTTAGCGGCACCGCGGACAGCACCGGCTATTACAAGAATCAGGGTACCGCGGGCAACATCCAGCTTGAACTGCAGGACGACAGCGGCACCACGCTCAATAACGGGGCGCAAAAGTCGGTTCAGGTCGACGATAGCTCGCAGTCGGCGCGTTTTCCGCTGCAGGTTCGGGCCCTGTCGGTTAACGGCGGCGCCACCCAGGGAACCATTCAGGCGGTGATTAGCGTCACCTATACCTACGCCTGAGTCAGGAGAGTTTATTCATGAGAAAAGTTATCGCTCTGTTTACCACCCTGCTGCTGATGGGCTGGTCGATTAACGCCTGGTCCTTCGCCTGTAAAACCGCTACCGGCGCAACCATCCCCATCGGCGGCGGCTCGGCCAACGTGTACGTCAACCTGACCCCGGCAGTCAACGTTGGACAAAACCTGGTGGTTGACCTGTCGACGCAAATTTTCTGCCATAACGACTACCCGCAAACCATTACCGACTATGTGACGCTGCAGCGCGGATCCGCCTATGGCGGTGTGCTCTCGAGCTTTTCCGGTACTGTAAAATATAACGGTACCTCTTATCCGTTCCCAACCACCACGGAAACCTCGCGCGTAATCTACGATTCGACTACCGATAAACCCTGGCCGGCCGTACTCTATCTGACTCCGGTCAGTACTGCGGGCGGGGTGGCGATTACTGCCGGATCGCTAATTGCCGTACTGATCCTGCATCAGACCAACAACTACAACGGCGACTCCTTCCAGTTCGTGTGGAATATTTACGCCAATAACGACGTTGTCGTGCCGACCGGCGGTTGCGATGTCTCCGCCCGCGATGTGACCGTGACGTTACCCGATTATCCGGGCTCGATGGCGGTGCCGGTCACCGTCCATTGCGCGCAGAACCAGAATCTTGGCTATTACCTATCCGGCACTACTGCTGATAGCGCCAACTCCATTTTCACCAATACCGCTTCCGCTTCGCCAGCGCAGGGCATTGGCGTCCAGATGACACGCAACGGTACCGCGGTTCCGGCCAACAGCAATGTCTCACTGGGTACAGTTGGCACTTCGCCGGTGAATCTGGGGCTGACCGCCACCTACGCGCGGACCAGCGGCCAGGTAACGGCGGGTAACGTCCAGTCGATTATTGGGGTGACGTTTGTCTACCAGTAAAGCCGATATCCCACAGGCGACGACGGATTACATTCTGTCGCCCTGCGCCATGGCGGCGGCGGGATTAGCCCGAATGGTCGACGACGGTTGCCGCCAGCCGGTGTGGCTACAGCCGCGGGTGCAGAGCATGCTGTCGATATCTGCGCCAGCCGACGTCCGGCAAATCGTGGTTTTTCTGCCCGACGATCCCTGGTGGCTACTGTTCGTCCTGCGCGAAGCCGCCTGGTTACTCAACCAGGCCAAACGACCTTTGCCTATGGTGATCTTAAGCCGTAGCCCGGCGCCGTGGCTATGGCAAACCTTACTGCACCAGGTCGGCGACCGCCGCCTGCTGGCCGCCGTACAGGCGGTCTCTTCCGATCTACCGTACCGCCGTCTGGCGGCATTGCTGAAAGGCGGCCTGGTCAGCTACCCCGCCCTGCAACAGCTTTCCGCCATTGAGGCGCTGGCGCGCGGCAAGCCGCCGTCGGGCTTAAGCAAAATCGAACTTAACGCCACTCTCGCCCTGCTGTATGGCCATAGCATCACCAGTCAGGCGCAGATCCGCGGCGTCAGTCAGAAAACGCTCTACAACCAAAGAACCTCAGGATTAAACAAGATGGTGGAGTATCATCCGCATCTGGCGAGCCGGTTTCCGGGCAGCCGAAGCAAACGCGTAACAGGTCAGGGCATGACCGCGCTGACCCCCTTCGAACGTGAGTTTATCCATGCTATTCACAGCCGGCAGATCTTTCTGGTCTTTCAGCCGATTGTCGACGAGCGCTTACGCCTGCAGGGCATCGAGATTTTATCGCGCTGGCGCAAAGATGGCGTGGTACTGCCGCCGGGCGAGTTTCTACCGCATATACACTCCGAATACGCCTGGCTATTACTGACCGCCTTTGTCCTGCAGGAAGCGGTGCAGAATATCAATCGCTATCAGGGTGAGTTTTATTTTTCAGTCAACATTCCCCCCTGCATTGCCCATCACGATAATCTTGCCCGCATGATGGAAACCGCCTGGCAACAGCTACAGAACCCGCAGTGGGCCGACCGGCTGGTGCTGGAATTTGCTGAAACCGTCGATTTACAGCAGCAGGGAAAAGCGGTGGCGAATATGAGTAATATTCAGCAGCAGGGCTTTCGCATCTTTCTCGACGACTGCTTCTCGCACAGCAGCGTGATGTTTCCGGTACGCACGGCGCGTTTTAGCGGCTACAAGCTGGATATGAGTATCGTCAATGATTTTCAGCGCGACCCGCACGCGCTGGTGTTGATTAAAAGCCTGGTTTACTACTGCCAGCTGACGCAGAGCCGCTGTATTGCCGAGGGGGTGGATAGTCTGGAGAAATTTAATCAGCTAAAAGCGCTGGGGATCGATCGTTTCCAGGGGTATCTGTTCTCACCACCGGTCACTCGCGAGCATCTGGGAGAGATCATTCAGCGATTTTTACCGGATCATGCCACCTGCCGGTTGGCCGGGTAATCGCGGAGCAGCGCCAGCCACAGCTGGCGCCGTATTTCAGGCGCGAATGTCGTCGTACTCGCGGGTGTTATCGAATTCGTGTTTGGCAAACGGGCACAGCGGAATGATTTTTCGCTGTTCCTGGCGCATTTTCTCGACCACTTTCGCTACCAGCTGTTTACCGACGCCCTGGCCTTTCAGGCTGGGATCGACATCGGTATGCTCAATAATGCTCAGATGTTCACCGGTTGGAACAAAGACAATTTCCGCCACCTGATTTCCCTCGGCGTCATTGACGTAGAACTTGTTGTGACCTTCCAGAATTTCCATCATTTCCTCGCTTATTTGTGGCGATACTTCAATGCGCCGCTGGGACAGGTATCGATCACTTTTACCACCGTAGCCACATCCACCTGATCGGGGATGATCCACGGTTTACGTTTCAGATTGAACAGCTTCGCGCTGCCGCGCACGCAGTTACCCGAGTGCTGACAGATATCGGTATTGAAATAGACATCTATCTTCTCGCCGGTATAGGCCCGGTAGCCCGCTTCCAGTAGTTCCTTATCCATGACATTGCCTCAGTATTTTTATTATGCTTACCTAAGAATAGCTCGCGGCATAGCCACTGACTATGGAGAAATGAGAAACGCCCTATTTCAATTATTTCGCTAATGAGAAAGCGACTTTTTAATACCTACGCGAAATTAAACTATTATCAGAGGATAACCATAACTCGGCTAAGCAAACCATCAGCGCTATAATTTAGGCGGTGTATTGAGGGATTATTTGATTAACAACGAATAAACTCAATTGTTCAATGGCATGAACATTCAGGTATCTTCCTTTGAAGCAAATTGTAAAACGGGCGCGCCCGGCATTGTTATTACTTCTTTTGGCGGTCTCCGGTTGCTCCTTATCCCCCGCCATACCGGTATTAGGCGCAGCATTCCCCGGCTGGTTCTTCTGCTTTTTAGGCGGCGCATTACTGCTGATCCCTTGCCATATCCTGATTGCCCGTAAAGGCTGGCAGGCGCGCTTTTCCCCGCTGGTATTAAGTTACCTGGCGTTAATGTTTCTATTTGCCACTATTCTGTGGTTTCTTCTTTTCGCACATTAAATACCTATGACTCATTCCAGCCCAAGCGTTTTACGGAAAAAATGGCCCTTGTTGGTTCTCGTCCTCGCCGCTATCGTGGCGCTGATCGTAGTTATCTGGCAGTTACAGACTTCGCCGGAAACCAACGACGCCTACGTCTACGCCGACACCATCGACGTGGTGCCGGAAGTCAGCGGGCGAATCGTTGAGATGCCGATCCGCGATAATCAGCGGGTGAAGAAAGGCGATCTGCTGTTCCGCATCGATCCGCGTCCCTACCAGGCGATGCTGGACGATGCTAAATCACGGCTGGCGGCGCTTGATGCGCAGATTATGCTGACCCAGCGCACCATCAAAGCCCAGCAGTATAACGCCCAATCAGTGAGCGCCGCGGTAGAGCGTGCGAAGGCGCTGGTGAAACAGACCACCTCGACCCGTATCCGTCTGGAACCGCTGGTGCCGCAGGGATTCGCCGCGCAGGAAGATCTCGATCAGGCGCGCACCGCGGAAAAAGCCGCCCGCGCCGAACTGGAAGCCACGCTGCTGCAGGCCAAACAGGCTGATGCCGCAGTCACCGGCGTCGATGCGATGGTCGCGCAGCGCGCTGGGATCGTCGCGCAAATCGCCCTTGCGGAACTGCACCTGGAGTTCACCGAAGTTCGCGCGCCGTTTAACGGCGTGGTTATCGCCCTGAAAACCACCGTCGGACAATATGCCTCCGCTCTGAAACCGGTCTTCACGCTGCTGGATAACGACCACTGGTATGTGATTGCGAACTTCCGCGAAACCGATCTGCAAAACGTTCGGCCGGGCGTGCCGGCGACCGTGACGGTGATGACCAACCACAGCCGCCCCTTTGACGGCGTCGTCGATTCCGTTGGTTCAGGCGTACTGCCGGAAGGCGGTAGCGTCATTGGCGGGCTGCCGGTGATTCAGAAGAGCATCAACTGGGTACATGTATCGCAGCGCTTCCCGGTCAAAATCGCGGTGAAAGATCCCGACCCGGAACTGTTCCGCATGGGTGCCTCCGCCAGCGCCGTGCTGCAGGCGAAATAAGGTTCCGGCATGCATAATTTCTGGTTGTTTCTGCAACGGGAGCTCGCCGACGCGCCGGGACGGGCTAACTATACCCTGCGCCTGACGCTGAGCTGCGCGGTGCTGATCACCCTGTTTATGACCCTGCAGATCCCCTTTCTCGCCGTGGCGCTGATCGTGGTGTTTTACGTCAGCCAGCCGAACATTCTGATGATTAAGCTGGGCAGCGTCCTGTTTTTTATCACCATCAGCGTGGCGCTGGGGCTGGTGCTGCTGATCATCAAGTGGACCTATGATTTCCCGCTGATTCGCCTGGTCGCTTCAGTATGCCTGTTCTTTGGCGCGATGTATCTGATGCGCGTGCTGGGCAAACTCGGGCTGGCGTTTTTCGTGGTGGCGCTGGCGGTGATGTATGCCCAGACCTTCCCGTCAATGACCAGCC